>Ga0315274_10000031_pt1 | contig 227191 bp, 201 predicted proteins | sample YL17G02_20_MG_FD_203700 | JGI IMG/M metagenome (GOLD analysis project Ga0315274, IMG submission 203700) | Sediment microbial communities from Yellowstone Lake, YNP, Wyoming, USA - YL17G02_20 | ecosystem: Environmental > Aquatic > Freshwater > Lake > Sediment | place: USA: Wyoming | collected...
GTTAGAATGTAACCACTGCTTCGCTGCCTTGCGATCCTCCTGGCTGAGTTGAAGTTTGATTGCCATGTATTAAATATAACATATTCAAGCAATTTATGTAATATTATTTGTTAGAAATTACAATAGGGGGTGACCCCGTAGGTGGCTTAGGGAGTGACTTAGGAAGTAGCTTAGGGAGTCGGTTCCTAAGTTGGTTAGGGGGTTGGTTGGGGGGTAGCATAGGGGGTAACCTACGGGGCTACTTAGGGGGCTGCTTACTGGTTGGATTTTAAAGAAAATTTAACCACTGAGGACACAGAGAATATTAGAAACCACGGATGGACACGGATAGACACAGATAAAATAAAAACCAGAAGATTTTAACCGTAGTGATAGTAGAGTAAGCAGAGATAATTTTTCTTTGATGAGTTTTTAGAAAGATTTACCTATAACGAGTTCTGAGACAAACCGAGGTTATAACAAACATTGGACAGAATATCGAGATAGCGGCATGAAAATTATTGACAATTTCAATAGGATGCCCACTTTTGTTTTCCAAATCATGTTGTTCTCTATTGCTTCAAATTCTTATTTTGTAGCACTTTCTAAAAAATCCCCAGCTTCTCCAATTTGCCAGAAGGAAACAAAGGTAAATAAACCACCAACAGTGGATATTATACTTCCGGCTATTATCATATCTACATCGGGGGGATCTTTAATTGCGCCTATAGTAGTAAGTATTGATCCTCCTACCGTGAAAGAGAAACCGAAGAGGTATAAATTTTAAATTCTTTAAGCTTCTTACCCGCGAGCCCTATCATTTCCGGATTGATTGGTTGATTTTTTGAATGATATCTTTCATTTTCTATAGAAAGAATGTCATCTTTATTTATGAATAAAAGTACGCCATTTAGCATCCTTATTTCGATTGAGGAATTAGTCTCCGATAGTATTTCCCCTTCGTAAGTATTGGTTTTCGTTTTAACAATATCAGCGAACGAAAAAGAGAAGGTTAGCACAATGTGCGTAAGAATTATTATAAACTTTTTCATCTTTTTTTCTCCCTTTTGTTTTCGACAATACGGGGACGCTGAGTTTGTCTAAAAACTCGTCCCGTCAAGAGAAAACTACTATATATAGTATTCGGACGAGATGGATAACACAACATATAGTAAAAACTTTCAAATTCAACTAGTTTTTAGACAAGCTCCGCTTCCCATATTTCCGAGCTGTTGTCAAGTGTGTTATTTTCTTAACCAGCTTTGAATCTTTATCCGCTCTTTTCATAAATTCAATTTACCGAAACTCGTTCTGAAGTCAACAGGAGAATAGGACGATAAAAAAATTAAATTATTAACCGCGGAGATAGCAGAGACCGCTAAAATAAAAGAAACGGGTTTAACCACGAGATTAATAATGGCTATTAAATTCTAAATCCGAAGCACTAAATCCGAAACAACATATAAATTCAAATAACCCAAATTCCAAACATTTATGAATTTAACCGCAAGATTTTCATAGAGTGAACAAAAATCTTAATGTCAATGCTCGCCCCCTTTTCTAAACTCCCGACTGTGTTTTTGGCGCTTCGGTTTAACTTATAAGTTCAAAAGTGCCGGGCGCGGTCTTCTTGAATAGTTTGGTATTAACCCTTAAAGTCGCATCGACTGTCAAGCTTGGGTCTTTTCGACCGGTACGGTACCCCTTTTGCAGTAACTTTTTAGTTAGTTCCTTTACCTTCATCGGTCTTCGGTTTCGCTTAAAGACCTCGACCAACATCATCCGAGTACTCTTTTTCGCCCGTCTAAAACTAATTTTCGTTGCCTTGGGCTTCTTTTCAACCTTGTGCACTTCTAATTTTTTGATTTCCTTTTGAACGGTAGAAATTTTTTTCTCTAAGCGCGCTTCTTGTTCTTTTAAGATTTCAAGCCGAATTCGTTTTTCAACCATCTTTCGAATCTCTTCGGAAAGGGTTTTAATGTTAGTGTTCATTTTATCTCCTTGTTACATTTGGTCTAATAATATAATATCTTATAAAGATGTCAACGCTTTTTGACGTTTATCCCAAACCCGAATCAAGACATATCCACAGATTAACACAGATGAACACAAAGATTTAAGAAAACCACATAAAACACACGAAAGAAAAGTTCAGTGAATTCAGTGTTCTCTGTGGTTATTTTTTGATTCTTTTTCTCGTGTCAATCTCGTGTAAACTTGTGGTTTCAATTCTTCATTCTCTTTGATTTCTCTGTGGTTAAGAGGGATTAAGTAATTTAAAAAGGTGAAGTCTCTTTTTAGGAAATTATTTCAATCCCGTAAATGCGATATTTTTTATAGAGTTTACTGCCCCATAATAAAATCGGTCGAATGATATCGACATTATCTTCTAAAATCCAGGAGACTTCGCCCCATTCGATGCCAAGTTTTTTGGTACCCTTAAAAGTCTCATAATAAAGAAGAGCATCAAGCCCCATCTTCCGGAATTTATCTTTTACGCCCAATGCCCATAGCCGGCAGGATTTAATCTTATCTTTCTCAAGCAGAAATGTTATTATTCCGAAGGGAAAGAGCTGACCATTTAATTTTATTAGTATCTCGTTATAGTTCGGGATAGCGATACTCATTGCAGCCGGTTCGCCATTGATTTCAATAATTGGCATTATTTCAGGTTTTGCTAATGGTTTTATCTGCCGCCACATATCATCAATTTCAGCATCAGTCAGCGGCGCAAAATCCCAATTCTGCGACCAGGCATTATTATAAATTTCTTTTACGTTCTTAATTTCTTGTTCCATATTATTAAAATCCGCCATCCTAACTTTTAACCCGGGCTTATTCTTGATCGCTTCAACCACCCGTTTTAATTTATCCGGGGGTGGTTGGTTGATTCGTATCGAATAGGCAAATAAATCCTTTTCCTTTTTCATTCCGTACTTTTCCATGAATTCTAAATAATAGATTGGATTGTAGGACATTTTAATCATCGGCGGCGAATCAAAGCCTTCGATCAGCATACCACATTCATCATTGAGCGAGGGATTGGCTGGACCAGCCATCTTTTCCATCCCTTTTTCTTTTAACCAATTTTTTGCGGTATCAAGCAGAGTTTTAGCAATTTCGTAATTCTGCTCGGATTCGAAGAAGCCAAAATAACCAATTTTTTTCTTATGGTATTGGGCATAGTTGTAATCAATAATTGCCGCAATTCTTCCTAAAACATTATTTCCGTCGCGGGCAATAAATAATTCCCGTACGGCGTGCTTGAAAAAAGGATTTTTGAGAGAGTTTAAAGTTCGTTTGACATCGCTAAACAAAGGAGAAACGTAATAGGGGTCACTTTGGTATAACTTTAAAGGGAATTTTACAAATAAATCGAGTTCTTTCTTGTTTTCGATTCTTTTTACTTCAAATGCCATTTCAATTCCTCTGCATCACCGATAAATCTTTTTATCGACCGCAAAAAAGTATAAGAACATAATTAATTAAATCAAGAACTTTCCATCCCGGTAGATGAGTTCGCCATCACCATAAACTTCACTGCCTTTTCGTAAATCACAAACCATATCCCAGTGAATGCCTGATTTATTCTCACCGCCGGCTTGCGGTAAAGCAGCACCAAGGGCAATATGAAGCGTGCCGCCAATCTTCTCATCAAATAAAGTATGCTTGATAAATCTTTGTATTCCATAATTATTGCCGAAGGAGAATTCGCCAACATAGCGCGCACCCGTATCGGTGTTGAGCATGGAATTGAGATATTCCTCGCCTTTTGATGCTTTGGCTTCGGTTGCTTTTCCCGCCACAAACTTTAAGCGCACATCTACTACTTCTTTTCCCAGATAAACCGCCGGGTAAGTATAACGGATAGTGCCCTCGACCGATTCTTCAATTGGACAGGTAAATATTTCGCCATCCGGGAAATTCATGTGCCCGTCACAATTTATCCATTTTCTGCCATTAACCTTGAAGGTTAAATCCGTATCAAGTGCTTTCACGTGGAATTCTTTTCTTTTACTCAATTCTTTAATGAAATTGGCTTGCTGATTAGAAAGTTTTTGCCATTCTTGTATTGGTTCGGCTTTGTCTAATAGACAACCGTTAAACACAAAATCTTCGTATTCAGCTAAAGACATTTCAGCATCCTGGGCATTGGCTTGGGTTGGAAATAAGGTGCCACACCATTTCAGTTCATGCTGGGCGATACGTTCTAACCGGCGGCTAAATAAATCCTTTCTTGCGCCAACCGCAAGGGCAACTCTTTTAGAATCAACATTAGTTAGATGTTTGGTATTAAAATCTCCCCACAGGGTTAAATTGGCATTAAGTTTCTCATAAGACAACCGGTCAATTTCCGAGATAAATTTTAATTGCTCTTCCGAAGCGTTTTTATAAAAGATTTCTTGGATACCTTCAACCGAAATCATGGTATAAGGATTTGCTCCTAAAAGCAGCGCTGCTTGATAAACCGCTTTAACCAACGGTTCGGTTAAATAGGTGCCATCGATACGAAATAAATCGCCTTTTTTCAATCCCAAAGAATAGCGGGTAAGTACTTGCGCCATCTTTTCAATTCTTGGGTCAGTCATTGTTTCCTCCTTTTTTGTGACGAATTAAACGAATTGCATCGAATAGTTCGAATATTCGGAAAATTCGCTATCATTCGTGACATTCGCATATTATATTAGAAATTTACCATTTTCATAAATTAATTTATCATCGGCAAAGACTCGACCTTGGCGCATATCACAAATCATATCCCAGTGGAAAGAAGATTGGTTTTTACCCCCGGTTTCTGGATAGGACGTACCTAAAGCACAATGGATGGTGCCGCCAATCTTCTCGTCAAAAAGAATCATTTTAGTGAAACGTTGGATACGGTAATTATTACCAAAAGCAAATTCGCCTAAGGTTCGAGCACCGCCATCTAAATTTAGTAAAGAATCAAGCAAATCGGATCCTTTTTCCGCTTCGGCTTGAATCACTTTGCCATTTTTAAATTGTAATGATATTCCTTGAACTTCTCGACCTAAGTAGATCGTCGGATAGCTGAAACGGATTTTACCATTTACTGAATCCTCGACCGGACCGGTGAAGATTTCGCCGGAGGGAAAATTTGCCTTACCATCCGAATTAATCCATTTCCGACTCGCTACCGAAAGACTTAATTCAGTGTTTGGTCCTTCAATTTTAATTTTTTTAACCTTGTCTAAAAATTGAACTAATCTCGTTTGTTCGGATGACAATCGTTGCCATTCTTTAATCGGGTCTGGACTATTCAAAAAACAAGCGTTGAAAACAAATTCCTCATATTCGCTTAAGGACAGCTCGGCTTCTTGCGCGAAAGCATTGGTCGGAAACAAAGTAAGACAGGATTTTAAATCACCGCCAGCTTTTCGTTGCATCAGTCGAGAAAGTAACGGTTTCTGAGTAGCGCGGTAACGGGCAATTTTTTTCGGGTCAACATTGGTTAAAGATTTTATATTCTGGTCGCTATAAATATGCAGGCGGGCAGCGATAATTTCGGTTTCGCGACGTTCGATTTCGGATAAAAATGAGAGTTGTTCATCGTTCGCATTCTGATAGAAAATCTCGGTCAGTTCCGGAATGGTGATGCGGGTGTAAGGATTAGCGCCTGCCTGCAGTGCTGCTTGGTAAACGGTTTTGACTAAGGGTTCGGCAGGAATCGAACCTTCGATTCGAAAAAAATCGTCCTTTTTTAAAGCAAGACAATATTCAACTATTACTTTTGCCATTTTCTCAATTCTGGGGTCAACCATGTTAGAAATTATAAGAAAGTGCGGTTAACCTTACAAGAATTCTAATATTCATTTCTCATCGGTGAATTTCTAACGTGGTCAATCATTAGCCAATCTTTTTATTGCGGGTAACAAAAAAACCAAGAATACTAAGGATAATTACACATAAACCAACCCCTAACAGGATATTACGTTTTGGGAAAAAAATGGTAAGTTGACCAATGATAAAGGCGGAAAGGGCAAAGCTGAGGTGAAGAATCCATTCCCGGGTCGAAAATATCCGACCGCGGGTTTCTTCCGGAACTGTTTCATGGAGCAAGGTGTCCTGGGCAATCAAGACAGGGGAGAGAATGAGTCCCGCCATCAAGGCTAAAGGGATGACCGGGGCGAAGGTTTTAAAGGCGGCGAGCATTATGGCAATTATTCCCAAGATTAAATAGCCGCCGAGAATTACGTTCCTTTTCCGGAGACGATGACCAATAAAACCATAAGCCATCGAACTTACCACTAACCCAATCGAACCGATGGCACCAATAAATCCGACCCCCTTTGTGCCCAAGCCCAGACCGAGTTCGGTGCGGGCGCCTTGAATTACCGGGATAAATAGAACGAATACCGCGGCTCCGATAATGACCATCAAAAGAATTGAAGCGTAGACGAATAAAACCGGGGGCATCCTTCGAATTACCAGATATGCCTGTTTTGAATCTTGAATCGTATTGGCTATGACTCGATAAAAGAGCTGAGGTAAATTCCGTTCCTTTTTAACCGCGGGTTCGGTTTGGTTATTAATTTTTTTGACAATCAGGTGTCGGGAAATAACAATTAAGGCGACGACCGATACCCAATAGCTTAACGAATCAAGATAGAACCCGGCGCTCCAGCTATAACGGATACCAATCTTGCGCCAGATTTGCCAGTCGACCAGAATTCCGCCTAAAAACATACCGAAGAAAGTGGAGACCCGACCGATAAAATTGATAAAGGAATTAGCGGCTAAAAGCCGACGCGGTGATACTAAATTAGGAATGACCGATAACCGGCAGGTGTTAAAAAAAAGACCAAAAAGAAATACCGAGAAAGCGATAACATAAACTAAAATCAGGCTGCCGGTTTGAAGGATCAAAAGGGGAATTGAGATAACCAGTATTGCCCGGGCAGTATCACAAAAAATCATCACTTTGGCGCGATTCCAGCGGTCAACCAGGATACCAGCTAAAGGACCGAAAAGAATCGTCGGCAGCGTGATAACAACCGAAAGGAAGGATATTGCTCGAGCTGATTCCCAATGGTATTTGGTTGAGAAATAGGCGATCATCGCCAAAAGCGCCATATAATCCAGCTTGTCACCAAAAAGCGATATGGCTTGGGAGATAGAAAAGACCATGAATTTGCGAATGCGCAAAACCGAGAGGAATTGACTAGTCGGTTTCGGAATTACTGGTTCCGAATCCAAAACTTCCGAGTTTGGCGAGTTAGTTCGGTTAGACGACAAATTTGGGTCGATAAGTTTGAATGACCTTTCTAGCTAAAATTTTAATAACACTTTCTTTTGTTTAGTCTGGTCAGAATCAGTTTTTCCCATTAAGCTTGCCGAAATTGTTACTGATTGAGCAGAATGGTTACGCTTAGCCAGTAATTTTTCGTAATAGGCTTCAACTTGCTGGGCGATGCTTTGCCATGAATAGCGCAGAGCTTTTCCCCTGCCCTCTTCACCCATTTTTTTTGCCAATTGGGGATTGCGTAAGATTTTGACAATCGCCCGGGCGATTCCTTCGTGGTCGCGGGGCGCGACAAGATAACCTTGTTTGCCGTCTTCCAAAATTGTGCGATAGCCGCTGATATCCGAAGCAACGATTGGTTTGCCGGTTGCCATGGCTTCCAAAAGCACAATACCGAAAGATTCGAAACCGATGGATGGCGCACAATAAACATCACAGGTGGCATAATAGCGGGGTCTCTCCTCGTTCGGTATGAGTCCGGCAAAATGAATGTTTTCTTCGACTTCTTTGGCGATATATTCTTTATAAGCATAACCCAAGAGGCCGGCACCAACCACAATGAGTAAGACGTTGGGGATTTCATTTTTGATATAAGGCAGTGCCTTCAAAAGATACTTGAGTCCTTTGCGCGGTTCGAACCGTCCGAGAAAGAGTATTTTGGGTCGAGCATCAGCAAACTGAGGCAATGCTTCAACTTTCGGGTTGAATAAGTCAATGTCAATGGCATTAGGAATCACTTCGTAATGACCGGGAAAGAAGCGAATCGAAGAATCCCTTGCCGTAGTTGATACGGCGATTAGTCCATTAAGTTTACGCAAGTAGGGCATCAAAAGCGGTCGGAAAATTAAATATCCTTTGCTTTTGGCATGGTCGGAATGGAAAGTGATGACATTGACCGTTTTAGATTGACGAATCGCAATGACCGGCAGGATTGGAGCTAAAGAACCGTGAATGTGAACCACATCGAATTTTTCCTGCTCAAAGAATTTTTTCACTTTGTTCATCGGTCGCCAGGCAATCGGTAAACGGGCAAATGATTTATTGGAACGAATCAATAGACTTTTGCCCATTCGAAAAACATACTCTTCATCCGGACACGATTTCAGCGTCTCAACCGTCGTACCGCCAAAATTGGAGGTGAGGACTCTAACTTCATGACCGCGTTTTCTTAATTCCTGGGATAAACAATAAATATGTTCCGGGATACCCCCAACATAGGGGTAATAAACATCCGAAACCATGCAGATCTTCATACAATTAAGGATTGCAGCGATTTATAAATACGATTACAGCGATGAAGATGTGTCTGAACGTATCGTCGTAATCCGAAATAATCGCAGCAATTATTTTATTCTCATACAATCTGGAGCCAGGTTCCAAGCTTCTTCTTTTTCGCTATTTTGTATACGATATTGGCAGTAGTCAAATCCTGGACACCGAGACCGGTTGAATCAAAGATGGTAATGTCATTGGGCGAATTTCTGCCTTTTTTCTTACCGGTAACAACATCGCCGATTTCAGCATGAATATCGCCTTTGCTGATGATGCCTTTGGCTAAAGGTACGTTGATTTCTCCGGAATGGCTCGCTTGGTCCCAATCGTCAATCACAATTTTAGAACGTTTTACTAGGGCTGGCTCTAATTCCTCTTTACCCGGGGCATCCGCACCCATTGCATTAATATGGGCACCCTTTTTAACCCAGGCGGATTTTACAATGGGTTTGCGGACCGGGGTGACGGTGCAGATTATATCGGCACCCTCAACACATTCTTTTACCGTGTCACAAATTTTAAAATCTAATTTTAAATGTTTATATTTTTTAACAAATCTTTCGCTAATCGCCCGGACGATATCATATAATTTGACTTTTTTAATCTTACGAACTTTTAAAATCGCTTCGAGCTGAGTTTCGGCTTGGACACCCGCCCCAACTAAAGCTAAGACCGAGGCATCCTCACGGGCTAAATATTTCGAAGCGATCCCCGAAGCCGCACCGGTGCGCATAGTCGTTATCCAGGTTCCATCAAAAACACCGACTGGATAGCCGTTTGCCGGGTCAACCAAAAGGATTGTCGCCATCACGCTGGGCAGCCGATATTTCTTGGGATTGTTAGGATGGACATTGACTACTTTTACGCCCGAGATATCTAAAGAAGGAATATAAGAGGGCATTACTCTTAAATCACCATTATGGGTTTCGTAGTAGAGATACATCTTGGGCGGCATCTGTAAAGTTCCTTGTCCTTTAGCGCGGAAAGCCATTTCGACTGCTTTCAGAGTATCGTCCATCGTTAGAATACTCTTTATTTTTTTTTCACTTAAGAATAAGGTTTTCATTTATCCTCCATTCTATTACGAATTAAACGAATGTTAGCGAATTCACCGAATCCTTCGACTTGATGATGAATTGTCCAATTCGTAAAATTCGCTGTCATTCGCGACACTCGGTGTTTTAAGCAAAGAACGGTTGTAAGTCCTTTTCTTCTAATGGACCAACACAACTCATAAAGAAATGATTATCCGGCAACACGACATTAATTAGTTCGTTCACGCTGGCTAAGTTAAGCCGGTCGTAAGCGTTTATCGTCTCTTCAATTGTGCTCACCCGGTTTAATAAAAGCTCATTCTTCGCCATCCGCATCATCCGGCTTAATGGATTTTCTAAGCCCAAGAGGATTGAACTTTTGGTAAGATTTAAAGCGGTTTCAAATTCTTGAACGGTAAATTTATTCTGGCGTAATTTATCAATCTCTTCCAGCACCGTCTTAATTCCTTTTTCTAATTTCTTATAATCGGTAATAAAATATACACCTAAAATTCCGTTATCTAAAAATAAATCAACAAACGACGAAATCGTATAAACTAAACCTTCCTCTTCGCGTAATTTTTGGAATAATCGAGAAGAAAGTCCACCGCCAAACGCCGTATTTAGAATCGAAAGGGCATAACGCCGTTCATCTTGAAAGGAGAAGACCGGTTTCGCCATACTGACAAATACTTGAGTTAATTCCTTACGGTGTTCAATCCGGCGATTGGGAATTTTCGGTGTCGGCGGCAGGCGCGAATTAGTTGTTTGATTTTGCCCAATATTTAATTGTCGATCGATTTTTTCGCACAGCGCCTCATGTTCGATCTCACCGACACTAACCACGACTGCGTTTTTCTTGCAATAATTTTTCTCATAATAAGAACGAAGCGAGGATGAACCGAAACCGGCTAAAGTTTGGAAGTTGCCGGTGACCGGAAAGCCCATCGGATGTGGTTCGTAGAGACTGGAGAAAAGCAGATTCAACATTTGATCTTCAGGGTCCTCAATAGTAGATTTTATCTCTTCGAAAATAACCCCTTTTTCTTTTTCCAGCTCATTCGGGGTAAGTAAGGGGGATGATACGATTTCGCAGGTAAGGTCAGTTATTGGCGAAAAATGTTCGGAAAGAAAACGAGTGTAGATGCCGGTGTTCTCTTTGGAGGTGAAGCCATCGATAATGGTTCCTTTCGATTCGGCAAAAATCGAAATTTCTTTTGTACTGCGTTGGGTGGTACCCTTAAACAGCATATGTTCCAAAAGATGGGAGATGCCCTGTTCGTGTTCTGCCTCATCCCGCGAACCGTGATTGAAAAGAACTCCGAGCGCAACCGAATGGAGATAGGGGAGTTTCTCGGTAATAATTCTAATACCGGAAGGCAGAACGGTTTTTTTAATTAAATCTCCACTCATTGACACAAATAAAGTGTTTGGTTATTCTGAATCTTTTGGTTTTTCCACATCGGGTACAATTCGGGCAAGGTCAACTCTGCCCAAATCATCGATGCCAATACATTTAACTTCAATTTTATCACCCAGCTTTACCACATCTTCAACTCGCTTTACCCGGTAGGGCGCTAATCTCGAGATATGCACCAATCCTTCTTTCCCCGGTAAAACTTCAACAAAAGCGCCAAATTTGGTGATACGCTTCACTTTACCGAGATAAGTTTTACCGGCTTCGACTTCCTGGATAATACTTAAGACTCGCGCTTTACCCGCTTCCAAGGCTTCGGTGGAAGGCGCCGAGATCGTTACTGAGCCATCGTCTTCGATATCAATTTCAACCTTGGTTTCTTCGATGATTTTACGAATCATCTTGCCGCCCGGACCGATTACTTCGCCAATTTTATCAACCGGAACTTTAAAGACAACAATTCTCGGGGCATACTGGGATAATGACTGGCGTGGCTGGTCAATTGTTTTTGCCATTATATCCAGAATGCGATGATAGTCCTTGAAACCGCGGTTTAGCGCTTCAACCAAAATCGCCAGCGGGATGCCAGTGATTTTTAAATCAAGCTGAATACCGGTAATGCCCTGTTTGGTTCCCGCCACCTTAAAATCCATATCGCCATAATGGTCTTCTGCCCCAAGAATATCGGTAAGAATTATGTAGTTTTCATTTTCTTTCACTAAACCCATGGCAATACCGGCAACCGGGGCTTTAATCGGCACGCCGGCATCCATCAAGGAAAGCGAAGAACCGCAAACCGTTGCCATTGAGGAAGAGCCATTCGATTCCAGAATATCCGAAACAACCCGAATCGTATAAGGGAATGATTCTTCTTTGGGTAGGAGTGGCTCAAGCGAACGTTCGGCTAATGCACCGTGTCCGATATCGCGTCGGGAAGGACCGCGCAGAGGTTTCACCTCGCCGGTGGCAAAAGGCGGGAAGTTGTAATGGAGCATAAACGACTTGGATCTTTCCATCTCGACGTCATCAATAATCTGTTCGTCACTCTTCGTGCCGAGCGTGGTTACGGCTAAACATTGGGTTTGACCGCGGGTGAATAATGCCGAGCCATGAGTTCGGGGTAAAACTCCAATCGCACAACTGATTGGTCTAATTTCATCAATTGCTCGACCATCCAGCCGTTTTTTCTCCTCGATGATTCGGCGTCGGGTATCTTCCTGAGCGATTGAATCAATTACTTCTAAGATGGGTCCACGCGAATCCGGATATTTTTCTGCTAATTCGGTGATTATTTTTTCCGCAATATCCATAATTGTATCATTCCGCTCTTCTTTATCCGTAATATTATTCGCTGAAATAATTGCTGCCGTAGTTTTTTCTCGAACCTCGGCTGTCAACTCTTTGGGCACCATCTCTTCCGGTACAAGCATTTTGGGTTTATTCACAAATTTCTGCAGTTCTTCCTGCATTTCAATAATTCTAATAATTTCGGGTTGGGCGGTTTTCAGTGCATGGATAATTTCCTCGACACTTGATTCTTTCGCCGTGCCCTCAAGCATTACTATTAAATCTTTAGTACCACAGATTACCAGATTCAATTCAGCTCGTTCTAAATCAGTGAGCAAGGGATTTACGACAAAGGCGCCGTCAATCTTACCGATCCGAACCGCGCCAATTGGACCTAAAAACGGAATTGCTGAAATGGAAAGAGCGGTGGAAGCACCGATTATCCCTAAGACATCACTTTCATTCTCCAAATCAGCCGAGAGTAAGAAACTGGTAATTTGAGTATCGTTGCGGAAGTTTTTTGGAAAAAATGGTCGGATTGGGCGGTCAATCAATCTTGAGGTAAGAATCTCTTTGTCGCGGGGTCTACCCTCTCGTTTAAAAAAACCACCGGGAATCTTTCCCGCGGCGTATGCCAGCTCCCGATAGTCAACGATTAAAGGGAAAAAATCCTGCCAGTCGCCGGCTTCTTTTCTACAGACTGCGCTTGACAGAACTACGGTGTCGCCATAGCGCACCATCACGCCCCCGGATGCTTGCCGGGCGACTAAGCCGGTTTCCAGGCTTAAAACCCGACCGTTAATATTAAGTTCAACTCGATGCATATTTAATTACGAATATTAAGAATGATAACTAATTTGGCGAATAGCAAAATTTGGTATTCGGTATTATTAGCTATCATTCGGTTCATTCGTCCTTTCTTTTTATGGTTTTAATTTCAGTTTTTCCACGATATGAACATAGCGGTCCTTATGGTGGGTTAAAAGGTAACTCAGATGGCGTCTTCGTTCGTTCACGAGTTTAATCAAACCCCGTCGGGAATGTTTATCTTTCTTATGTACTTTAAGATGTTCGGTTAACAGGTTAATCCGTTCGGTCAGAATTGCAACCTGAACCTCGGGAGACCCGGTATCAGTTTTATGAATCTTAACAGTACTAATTAACTTAGTTTTTTTCTCTTTCGTTAATGCCATATATTTCCTCCGAGCTTAATCTAAACCAATTTTTTCCTTTTGTCAATAATAAGTTTTTAGCTGGACATCCTCAGCTGGCAAAACAGCCTAAATAATTAAACACCGAATATTACCGAAAAATAGTAATTTATATTAGCGTGTCTTGATTGACAAAGATTGTAGATTATAGTAAATTAATTGAAACAAAGCAATAATGAAATACCACGGGAAATTTAAGGTCATTGCTTCTCTATCGCTTTTCGTTTTTGTTACCATTGTTATTGCCCAAGTGACGCATAATTTAGAGATTATTTGGGAAAAAGGAACTCCGGAAGATACTCTTTTCTTCACATACGGCTCCGAGCTCACATCGGGTGATTTCAATGACGATGGCTATAGTGACATAGCTGTAAATGGCGATTCCTTTGTTGACCGTCTTCACGGAACTTGGATTTTCAAGGCATATATTTTCTTTGGCGGACCTCAATTTGATACAATTCCAGACGTAGTAATTTCAAGTGATACTACTTGGGGATTCATTCGAGTAAAATGCATTGGTGATATAAACGGAGACGGATTTGAAGACCTTGCGCTGGGTTCACAGAGAGGTCCTGATGGATATGGCAGGGTTTATATCTTTTTAGGCGGAAATCCGATGGATACGATTTGTGATTTTCAAATAAGAGGACCGGATTACGCCTCTCTTTTTGGACAGGCAATCAGTTCTGGCGATGTGAATGGTGATAGTTATAGTGATTTAATTGTTGGTGCTTATGGTGCAGCACCGAGGCCAGGATACTATGATATGGGACAAGTTTATATCTATTTTGGTAGTCCAGATTTTAATGTGAGTCCAGATGTGCTTTTGAATGGAGGTCATGATGGGCAATATGAACATTTTGGTATAACGGTTGGCAGTGGAGGCGATGTCAACAATGACGGAAAGGAAGACGTGATTATCGGAGCTGACCAATACGGTTACAGTTCATGGGGAGATGGAAGAATATACATCTATTTGGGCGGTAATCCGATGGATACTATTTATGATGTTGCCATGACGGGAGAAGGTTCGAATCAATCTCTTGGTTGGTATGGTGTAGACTTACTTACTAATGTTAACGGATTTGACTATGCTGTGTTTGGATGCCGGTTTTGGCCATATGGCTTTCCACGAGAAGGACCTGGCAAAGTTTACGTCTTATTCGGGGGCAACCCGATGGATAGTATCCCTGATATTTGGATGATAGGCAGAGTTGATTCGTCGGGTTTAGGTGAATGTACTGCGACAGCTGGTGATATGAATATGGACGGTTATGACGAAATCATTTCTGGTGCACCGCTTGAGTATAACAACAATAAAGGTACAGCATATGTCTGGTTAGGTGGCACACTTTTAGATACGATTCCTGATGCTTGGATAAGAGGTGATGAACAAATTGGAGGTATCGGTTGGATGGTTGCTTCGGCTGGGGATGTTAATGGTGATGGAAAGGACGAAATTATGGTGTCTAATTATCCAGTTGCTGTTTCACCAAAAAGGGTTTGGGTCTGTAGATATACGGGGTCGGGGATTGAAGAAAACCGACAACCGCTAACCGCTTACCGTCTTCCGCTGGAAATTTATCCGAATCCGGCGAAAGCCGTGATTTATATTCGTGTTCCCCCCACCTTTTTCCTCCCCCACCAGTGGGGGGAGGATAGGAGGAGGGGGATTAAAATCTTTGATGTGTCGGGAACGATGGTTAAAGTTGCAGATGCAGTCGCAAGTGCACAAAGTCACAAGCAAGAATTAAGAATTTCATTGAAAGGAATAAATCCCGGTATCTACTTCTTGAAACTAGGCAAAGAAACGAAAAAGTTTATTGTTGCTAAATAGAATGAAGTGACCCTAAATTAGAATTAACACCCTCTTCTTACCTCTTTCATCAAGGGAGAGGTTTTTTGATTGGAGGCGGTATGGGAGGTGACTCCCTAAGTGACCTACCAGGCAACCCCCTAAGCCACTCCCCAGGTAACTCCCTAAGTCGCTTCCCAGTTTGCTCCCTAAGTAACCTCTTAAGCAGCTCTCTAAGTGATTCCCCAAGCAACTCCCTAAGCAACTTAGTAGGTAACCCCGTAGGCGACTCCCCAGGTCATTCCCTAAGCTGCCTAGGGGGTCGCCCCCTAGGCGGTACCCTCAACTTAGCACGAAATTACGTTAACCGTTTAACGATGCTCGACTTAGAAGAAAAAATCGGTCATTTTAAAGTTGATTTATATTACAACTTTTCACTGGCACAAAAATACCAACCCCTAAATTCTAAAATTTCAAATCTTCTGATTTTTTCCTATCTCAGTGGTTTAATTTTACCTTGTTTGTTCGATTTAGAAAAGGTATGGGCATATCTTAATGGTTCGGGAATCCGATATTTAATACAACAGGCTAAGGCGATTTGTTTGGCAGTTGCCAAAGATACTTTATGACCGGGCGAAACAAATATCGGATTAGTATTATCTTTAGTCCTTAAGACAAAACCAACAATCTCATTATTATAAAATAGAGGAGAGGCAGAACCTTTAGTTTTATCGGGGTCGGTATATTCACCAATCAATCTGGTCTTAGCACAACCAATAGTCGGTTTATCCAGAGTTATACCAAGCGCACAAGCTAAACCGGCTTTTCTGGGGTGAGCAATTCCCTGACCGTCAAATAAAATTATATCCGGTTTATTCTTTATCTTGTTATAAGCGGCAACGATTGCCGGTTCTTCCCGAAACGATAAGAAGCCCGGAACATAAGGTAGAGTAATTCTGACTTTGGAAGATTCTTGCTCAATTATTTTCAATTCAGGAAAAGATAGCACGGCAAACGCACCGTAAGCGAAACGTTTGCCAAATGCCACATCAACACCCCCAACTAACTCAATTTTATCGAAGCAGTCGGCTAAAATAATACTTTTAGCGATATTTTCCTGACGGATAAGAAATTCTTTTGGAATCCGCATGCAAAATTATAGTTTATATGCAACAGAAGTCAAAATTTAGAAGAAGGGTAGTCGTAACGTTTAGGTTGCGTTTATCTTCATTATATAGATTATACGATTTTCGCAGGCTAAAGCCTGCGGCTACCCTTTTCTTCATGTTTTCGTGGTGAAAATTTTTCGGTAAGTTATCCATTTTTTCTTGACTGTCAGGAAATTGCCAATTATAATGGAGTTTGTGGAAATCGTCGCCACCAACCGCAAAGCCCGTCGCGATTATACGGTTTTTGAAACCTACGAAGCCGGTATCCAGTTATACGGCACCGAAGTAAAATCCTTACGGAACCGGAATGCTTCCTTAGACGGCAGCTATGCCGGAGTTGACCGCGGCGAAGTTTTTCTTTACGACGCTAATATTGCACCATATACCCACGGCAATATTTTTAACCGCGACCCAAAACGCAAAAGAAAACTGTTGTTAAATAAAGATGAAATAAAACGGTTGTTTGGTAAAACGCAAGTCCGTGGCTTTACTTTGATACCGTTAAAGCTTTATTTTAATAATAAAGGATTTGCTAAGCTGGAAATAGGATTGTGTCGAGGTAAAAAAAATTATGACCATAGAGAAGACATCAAGAAACGCGATTTGGCGCGGTTGGACCGCCAGGTAGAAAAAGGGAGAAGAAGATATTGAGTGACAATCGACGATGGACGAAAGAGAAGGTAAAATGAGCAAGTCTATCATCTTTTCGTCCTTCCTCCTTTCGGTGTTCATCGGTGTTTTTCTGTGGTTAGTTTTCCCCTCTATTGCCGAAGCGCGGGCGATTCAGGTCGGCAGAAAATTAATCGAAACCACTGAAATCGGCGATATTGAATATGTATCAATCGGTAAAATTATTGCTACGCTGCAGGGAAAAATTTGGCAGTTCGATGATAAATGGATAGTGGTGGTTCCTTTGGATTCCGCGCAAAATGGACCAACCGCGAAGGGGAACGGTAAAAAAGAACGAGAAATTATCTTCAAAGTAAAATCGGATACAATAATCGTTGACCATCGCCCGGTTCAATCACCCTTTCCAATTCAGCTGGTCAATAATGATGTTTTCGTTCCGGTATTTATCTTAGGCGAAATCTTCCCCTTACCCAAGCCGACCGTCCCGAATATTAAATCAATGGTTATCTCTCAAATTAAGGATACAACAATTTTAAATATCGAAGTTGATACATCGGTTATGTATGAGACCGAAGTGCTTTCTTCTTTAGAGTATCAGATTTATCTTCAGGCACTGACCGAAATCAAAGACATTAAACCAAAAGGTATTGTTAAGAATGTCATCTTAGGCAGTAAAAGCGGAACGCTAATCGCCTTGTTTTTTGATAAACCCTGTGACCAGAAAGTAAAGAAGACCGCGGGTGGGATTTTGCTCAAATGCTTTGCCCGACCGCAAAAGAAGATTACAACGATTGTGCTTGACCCGGGGCACGGCGGAAAGGACCCGGGGGCGGAAGGAAGAGTCGGGCTAAAGGAGAAATCATCTAATTTAGGAATCGCGCTGCGGCTGAAAAACCGATTGGAAGCGATTGGGTTACGCGTCCTCCTGACTCGAGAAAACGACCGTTATCTGAGTCTTGCTGACCGGGTCAAATTTGCAAAATTTGCCAATGCCGATTTGTTTGTTTCGATTCATTGTAATGCGGCGGACCGGGACCGCAAGAAACATGGGTTAGAGACTTATTTTCTTTCTGACGCCAAGACCGATTGGGAACGAGCCGTAGCCGCCCGGGAGAATGCGGCAATTCAATTCGAGGTTTCGGATACCAATCCAATCACCAATAATGACTTGAGCCTGATTCTATCCGATTTAGCCCAGAACGAATTCTTGGTAGAATCCCAACAACTGGCAGGTAATATTCAAGAAGCGGCGGTGGCAACCTGCCGCATGTCTAACCGTGGGGTGATGCAAGCCAATTTTTACGTGCTCAGGGGTAATTTTATGCCCGCCGTATTGGTCGAATGCGGTTATGTTTCTAATGTAGCCGAAGAAAAACTATTGCTAAAAAAGGATTATTGGGAAAAAGTTGCCAGCGGTATCTTTACCGGTATCAAACGATTCATCACCGATTTCGAAAAAAAGTATGCCCAGCGCTAAGTTAAAAGTCAAAGCGCAAGAGTCAAAAACAAATCGTCAAAATCCGATTGGCGTCTTTGATTCAGGAATTGGTGGTTTGACCGTGGTTCGGGCACTGAAACGAATTCTCCCCAATGAGAATATTATCTATCTGGGCGATACGGCAAGAGTTCCTTACGGGATAAAATCACCCGAGGCAATAACCCGCTTTGCATTTGAAGATACTCGATTTCTGATTAATCGTAAAGTAAAATTAGTGGTGGTTGCCTGTCATTCCGTTTCTTCGGTCTGCCTGCCGGAGCTTAAAAAGAATTTTTCGGTTCCAATTTTAGGCGTTATCGAACCCGGTGCACAAGCCGCACTGGCGGCAACTAAGAACCGAAGAATTGGCGTCATCGGTACCCAAGCGACAATAACCGCTGGAACTTATGAACGGGTGATTAGGGAGATGGCGAAAAAGGGAAAACCGAGTAAGGATGTTGAAATTGTCGCTAAAAGTACACCTCTGTTTGTTCCTTTGGTTGAAGAAGGTTGGTTGGATAACGAAATCGCCTTACTGGTAACAAAATCATATTTGTCATCCTTTCAAGAAGAAGGTATTGATACTTTGCTTTTAGGCTGTACCCATTACCCATTATTAAAAGATATTATCCAAAAGGTTCTTAAAAAAGTAGTATTGGTTGATTCATCAACCGCTACCGCATTAGAGACCAAAAAGATTCTGACCGAAATTGCCTCAAGACGGCTGGAATCTCGGCTACCGGATTATCGGTTCTATCTTTCCGATATAACGCCGAACTTTGCTGAAATCGGCAAACGATTTTTAGGCGAAACGATTCCCAGTGTGATTAGAGCATCAATCGCAGAGTAATACGAATGTATCGAATGGGAGCGGATAACACGAATATTCGAGTAATTCGTTGTCATTCGGATTATTAGCATTTAGAAAGGGGTTGATATGTTAAAAAGAAGTGATGGGCGGGCGCCGGACCAGATTCGAGACATCCAAATTGAATTGGATTATCTCAAATACGCCGAAGGTTCCTGCTTGATTACCGCCGGTAACACGAAAGTGCTTTGTGCGACAACTTTTGAAAAGAAAGTCCCACCGTTTTTAGTCGGGTCGGGACAAGGTTGGGTTACCGCGGAATACAATCTTTTACCGAGAAGTACGCATGAACGGACGGTTCGGGAAGCAACTACCGGTCGAGTTAAAGGCAGAAATCAAGAGATTCAAAGATTTTTAGGACGTTCCCTGCGGGCGGTCTGTGACCTTTATGCCTTGGGTGAAACACAATTTATTATTGATTGTGATGTATTACAAGCCGATGGCGGAACCCGCACCACGGCGTTGACCGGTGGTTATTGTGCTTTAGCCTGCGCCATTAAGAAATTACTGGATAAGAAAGTTTTAGAAAAGAACCCAATCATCGAAAATGTAGCGGCGACCAGTGTCGGCATTGTAGATAATGAAATATTTTTAGACTTAGCTTACGACGAAGACTCTAAAGCAGATACGGATATGAATGTGGTGATGACCGAATCCGGAAGAATTGTTGAAATTCAAGCTACGGCGGAACGTATCCCATTTGCGCTGGATGAATTTCTGAAGATGTTTGATTTAGCCGAACGGGCGATTGAAAGCATCATCCAAAAACAGAAAACTTCCTGCCTGGGTCAACTAAAATAAAGATTATTTAAAGACTGCTGCATTTTAACTCAATAAACCAGTAAATACCCGAAAATTCTAACAGGGTTGACTTTTGCGCGGATTGGGGTAAACTACATAAAGAGAAAATGTGGGTCTATATTTTATCACTTTTTCTTTTAACCAAGCCGGTCCAAATCACCGCGGAAGAAGGTACTGGTTTTAATTTTACCTTTGATTGTGCAACTTTCAAAGAATCCGACACTTCAGTACGTATCGAACTTTATTTGAAGATACCTTATTCGACCCTGGTTTTTGAACGGCTTGATTCAGCATTTGTTGGTCGGTTTCTCGTTACCGCTCAGGTTGCCGACCAACGTAAAGAACCAATTACGGGTAAGGAATGGGAAAGAGAAATAAAAGTAGATGATTATAATCAATCGAAGCAAAACAATGGCTATGAATTTAGCCAATTTAATTTAAATTTCAACATTAGCCAAGATAAAAAAATGACGGGTTCCCTAAAAGTCGAAGATTTGAATTCAACCAAAATTAAAGAATTAGATTTCATCGTCGAGATGCCAAATCGATTGAGCGATTTGCTTTTGAAGAAATCGGGCAAACTGAACCCAAACCATTCTTATGCTTCAACCGATACGATTGAGGCGTATTGGGAAGTTTATGCAGTTAGCCGAGAATACGATTCTTGCTCGATTGCGCTCGTAAAGGATAAGAAAATATTGGGAAATTACGTTTTTGTTCCGTCCGACATTCGCGAATCCGACCGCCGTCGTATTGCTAAATATCAGGCTCAGATACCGATTAGCGCCTTTCTTGAATTGGAAAGCGGCACTTACAATTTACGACTTATTTATAATCCGACGCGCGAGGAGAAGAACGTTGAAATTACAATAAACAGTCCATTCTATCTTTCAACCAAAGAATATTTGGAAAAGGTTGATGAGCTACGTTATATTGCAACCGATGAAGAGATGAAGCAGTTACGTAAAGCAAATCCGACCGAAAGGCAAAAAGCCTGGCAGGAATTCTGGAAGAAAAAAGATCCAACCCCGACTACCGAAGAGAACGAAGTGATGGAAGATTATTTAAATAAAATCGAATATTGTAAAGAGCATTTTGGTAAAGGCGATAAAGGCTATAAATCGGACCGGGCGCGAGTTTATCTGAAATACGGACCGCCCGACCAAATCGAATCACATCCGTTTGAACATGAGACACAAGCTTATGAGATTTGGTATTATTATAATCGTAATCTTCAGTTTACATTTGTTGATGAATCAGGATTCGGCGAATATATTTTAACGACCAATCAGGAGTTGCTCCGATGAAAAATTTTAATTTTAGTCGTTGTTTAATTTTTGTTCTGCTGCTTTTTAGCCTGACTTTTCCGCTGGCAATGGATTACGCCAGTTTTCGTTATGCTAAAAACCTCAATCTCGTCGAACTTTATTATTCGGTGCCCTATCAAGATTTAGTGTTCCAAACTGGACACGATACGATTTTTGCTGATGTCCGAATCGACTATTCTATCCATAGTTTCATGAGTCCCGATTCGGCGTTAGATTCGGCTTACCGTCATATTATGTTGCCATCTTTTAGAAAAGCCCAGGAACGGGATCTGACTCTGATTGACCAGGTGATTTTTTATGCTAGGCCTGGGAAATATTGGTTAAATTTTACCGTAAGCAACCCGAATCCCCCAAAACCGATTAAAAATGGATTTCGCTCCGATACCTTGGAAATTAAAGATTTCTCGGATTCGCTCAGTATTAGTGATATTGAGCTAGCGGTAAAGATTGCAAGAGATACAACGGAAGGCAGGTTTAATAAAAGCGGGCTCAGAATTATGCCCAATCCAAATGGTCAATTTGGTCTGGCTTATGACCTCATCAATGTCTATTTAGAGGTTTACAATATGGTGCCCGATTCCTTTCCATTCGAGGCAACCTATGCAATTTTAGATTCAAGCCAAGTTCCGGTAAAAACCTTTCCTCCCGAAAAAAGAAAAAAAGATGGTTCCAGTATATCCTTGACTTTTGCCTTAAGTGCCAAAGGACTTAAACCCGGTTCCTATTTTCTCCTGGTTCGGTTTAAAGATTCTTCGACCGGCAAGGAAATTACTAAAAGTAAAAGATTTTCTATTGCCAGTCCAGTCGCAATTGGTCAGAAGATTTCAACCTACTTGCCGGTAAATTCCGAAGAGCGTCGTTATTACGAGGCTATCAACTTGTTAGCAACCGAAAAAGAAATGAAACAATTCAAACGACTCACCGGCGAAGCACGAGAAAAATTCCTCGAGAATTTTTGGGCAAAGCGGGATTTTTCAGAATTTTTGGCACGAGTACAATATGCCGACCTGCACTTTGGTTTTGGTAACAAAGAAGGACACGAGACCGATCGCGGGCTAATCTATCTTAAATATGGACCACCCGACGATATCGAGGATTTACCAATGACCGAAAATGCTAACCCACAACAGCGTTGGCGTTATTTTAAGAAGGGTTGGTTTTTTGTCTTTGTCGATATCAACGGTAACGGTAATCTGCAATTTATTTATTCTAATACTCGAGCCGAGAGAAATCATCCGGATTGGGAAAAATACGTTAATCCGGAAGAATTTAGAGAATAATGAAACGCATTGGATTGATTGATATTCATCCGTTCAAACTGGAATGGTGTAGTGTCCCCGAAACCGATGAGTTTGTCCTTGGTGATTACGTTGTAGTTCGTGACATTGAGGGCGAAGAATTGGGAAAAATAAAGTATCTTGCCGATGGTGATGGTAATGATGCAAAAATTTTTATCGTCCGTAAGGCAACTCAGAATGATATTGACTTAGCTGAGCAGCTGAAACAAGAAGCCAAGAGTAGTTTTGAGTTGTTTTGTAAGATGCTGGTCGAATTCGATTTAAAGATTAAAGCGATTGATGCCCATTGCCGTTTTGACCAGAGTAAAATCTGTTTCTACATCTATTCGGAATTACACCAGGATTTCCGAATTTTTCACCGGGCGGTGGCTTCGGCATTGCGCCGCCGTGTCGCAATAAAGAATGTCGGGATGCGAGAATACGCTAGATTTTTAGGCGGATTGGGACCATGTGGTAACGAACTTTGTTGCCGAGTCTTTCTGGCGGAAACCAAACCGGTTCATTTGCGAATGGCACGACAACAGAATCTTTTTGTTGAACCCAATAAAATTTCGGGACATTGCGGTAAACTATGCTGTTGTCTAAGATTCGAAGAAGAGATTTATACTGAGGCTTTGACTGCTTTCCCTAGAATTGGGGCAATCGTTGAAACGAAACAGGGTAGAGGGAAAGTGTTAGGTATCGATATTTTCAATCGCAAAGTGTTGGTTAAAATTGACCCGGATTTAGAACTCTATAGCCCATTAGACGAAATTTCCGAATGGAATGAAAAATAATTTACACTTTTCCGAATCGGTGTTGCACAATATTGCTTGGAGTGAAGGAATTTCGTTTACTCGGCTACGCCAGGGTATCGAAGCTAATAAGATTATCATCCTGGGCAGTCGACACCGTCCCACCCAACCTTTAGCAATTGGTCAAGGTTTGCGAGTTAAAGTAAATGCTAATATCGGTACTTCACCCAAAGTGGTGTCACTGAAAAATGAGTTGGCTAAACTAAAAGCGGCAATTGATGCCGGTGCCGATACAGTAATGGACCTCTCGACCGGTGGTAATTTAGATGAAATCCGGCGCGCGATTCTCAAGGCTGCCACCGTACCGGTTGGCTCGGTACCAATTTACCAGGCAGCCGTGACCGCACGACAACAATATAAATCATTGGTTGAGCTTAAACCAAAAGATTTACTTCAAGCAGTCGAGAAGCATCTTGCCGACGGAATTGATTTTGTCACTATCCATTGTGGAATTACCCGGGAAAACGTAAAATCTTTGCTCCGGGCGAAAAGATTGACTGGGGTAGTAAGCCGGGGCGGCTCTTTAGTTATTGAATGGATGCGTTATAATCGAGCCGAAAACCCATTTTACGAATATTATGATGAGATTTTGGCGATGGCAAAGGAATACCGAGCGGTTTTAAGTCTGGGCGATGGTTTGCGCCCCGGTTCGCTGCATGATGCAACCGATGAACCTCAGATTCTTGAGCTGATTGTGATTGGTGAATTGGTTGCAAGAGCCAGAAATGCCGGGGTCGGTGCAATGGTGGAAGGACCCGGGCATGTTCCGATTAATCAGATTGAGGCGAATGTGCTTTTAGAGAAAGCAATTTGCGATGAAGCACCCTTCTATGTACTTGGTCCATTAGTGACCGATATCAGTTGTGGCTATGATCATATCACTTCTGCCATTGGGGGGGCAATTGCTGGTTATTACGGCGCGGATTTTCTCTGTTACGTTACGCCAACCGAACATCTCGGTTTGCCCAATACCAATGACGTCTATGACGGGGTGATTGCATCCAAAATCGCCGCTCATGCGGCGGATGTAGCCAGAGGTGTTAAGAAAGCAAAAGATTGGGATGAGCGGCTATCCCGAGCCCGTGCCGCCATGGACTGGCGAAAAATGATACAATTTTGCCTGGCGCCAAAAAAGGCGAAAAAGATACTAAATAAAAATAAAGTAAAAATGCAAGAACCGTGCACAATGTGCGGTGAATTTTGTGCTATGAAAAAATTTCAGGAGACTTACCCCGCTCTGGCGCATAAAAGCGGGATTCGCCGAAAGGAGAAATAGGAGAATTTATGCCGAAAAAATATACCCTTTTCACTCCCGGACCAGTCGAAGTTCCGGATTTTATTTACGATGCGACCGTCGAGCCATTAGTTTATCACCGTGAACAAGCTTTCGCGGAGATTTATGCTCGAATTGAGGAAAAATTGAAAAAGGTGATAAAAACCAAAGCGCCGATTTATTTTCTTGCCGCATCCGGAACCGGTGCGATGGAAAGTGCAGCCTGTAATCTTGTTTCGTATCATGACCGAGTCCTGATTGCCAGTTGTGGTAAATTTGGTCAAAGATGGCATGAGATTTGTGTGCGTTATGGCGCTTATATTGATGTACTTTCAGTGCCTTACGGTCAATCGGTCCCGCCCGAAGAATTAGAGCGGCGACTTAGAACCGATGATGCGGCGCGCTTTGTATTTACTACTTTAACCGAGACCTCGACTGGGGCATTAATGGATATCAAAGCTTTTGGCGAGATTTGCCGCCGAAATAACCGCATATTAATCGTGGATGCAATTGCCGGGTTGGGCGCGGATAAATTCATGATGGACGAATGGAATGTCGATGTAGCGTGCGGTGCTTCACAAAAAGCGCTTTGTTGTCCACCCGGCTTGTCTTTCGTTGCGATAAATGAACGCGCTTGGGAAATTGTTAAAAAAGCACGTTCGCCCCGTTACTATTTTGACTTAAAGCTCTACAAACAATTTGCCGAAAAAGGACAGACGCCGTGGACACCTGCCATATCGCTTTTCTTTGCTTTAGATTGTGCTTTAGACCATATTTTGAAAACCGGATTAGAAAAAGTGTGGGGAAAGCATCGAATCCTTGCCGAAACATTAAGAGCAAAGATTAAAAAGCTCGGTTTAGAATTTATGCCCGAGCACCCTTCTAATGCCCTCACCGTCATCAAAATGCCGCAAGGCATCAATAGCAGTGAGATAGTCGATATTGCTAAGAAAAAGAGGAAAATATTGTTTGCCGATGGGCAAGCCGAGTTAAGGGGAAAAATGGTTCGGATTGGTCATATGGGGGCGATTGGCAAGTCCGACCTAAATCGTGCCTTTACGGTATTCAAAGAAGCGTTCAACGAGGTGAAAAAGAAAAGCCAGGCTCATTAGAAAATTCCGACCGCGGAATTAAGAAAACAACTTTCCTTTAGAGTCTTTTTAGAATTTCTAACGGATAAACCCATTTAGTCAAAAAAGAGAAAATTTAACCACAGAGATAGCGGAGACAGCGGAGATTCAAAATTTTGGAAATTGGGATTTGGATATTGTTTCGAATTTCCTGCTTGAAATTTGGTATTTTTAGGTCAGAAATATTCTATTTATAAATAGAATTATTTAAGAGGCAAAATTTCTTCCAACTATTTGATATTTAATATTTTATATTTAATTTTGCTATGGGAGGGGGTATCACCTATGGGGTGACCCCGTAGGTGGCTTGGGGAGTGACCTCGGAGGTCGCTTCCTAAGTCGCCTCCTAAGTTACTTCGGGAGTTGCTTCCGGGGTTGGTTGGGAGGCAGGTTCGGGGACAACTTGGAGAGCGACTTCGGGAGCGAGCTGGGGAGTTGGTTGGGGAGTAGCCTCGGGGGCAGCCCCCTAAGCAACCCGGGGAGTGGGCTCCGGGGCTGATTCCTATTTAACGACGAGGAATTTTTTGGTTTCTTTGCCGAGTCTTACGAAGTAAATTCCGGGACTGATTTCTTTGAGAGATATTTTTATTTCGCCCACTCCGTCATTGCGAACCGGAGGTGAAGCAATCTCCTTTACTAATTTTCCTGACAAATCGTAAATTTTAACGGTTTTCACGGATAACGGAACACGGACACGCATCACGCCTTTCGCCGGATTCGGATAAATTTCTGGCGTTAAGTTTATAGCGTCAAGTCCACCTATGGCGGATTCTTCTATCCCAGGAATCTCATCCCGAATAACTGAGATACTCGAGCTATTAAAATTCGCAACATAAGTTCGGTTCTGAATCGAATTCCAGCAAAAAGCGCACGGTGTACTTCCAACCGTTACAGTGGTTATAACCTGATTGGTTGCACCGTCAAATATCGTTACGTTGTCACCGTAAGAATTAGCACAATAGACCTTATTATTAATTGGATTCCAATAAAGAGACTGAGGATTATCTCCGACCTGAATTGAGGTTATTACCTGATTGGTCACTCCATCAATCAGGGTCACATGGTCATAATAACAATTATCACAATAGACTTTGTTGTTTATAGAATTCCAGCAAAGGACATAATATCCACTCGCAATTGTAACTGTGGTTATTACTTGATCAGTTACACCATCAATTATAGTCACAGTGTTGTTATAATAATTAGCGCAATACACCTTGTTATTGGTTGAATTCCAACATAGAGCACGAGGTCCATTTCCGACTGGAACTGAAGTTATTACCTGATTAGTTGTACCATCAATCACTGTAACTGTATCATTATATTCATTAGCGCAATAAACTTTATTATTGGTTGAATTCCAACATAGAGCATAAGGTCTATTTCCGACTGGAACTGTGGTTATAACCTGATTGGTTGCACCATCAATAATCGTAACATTATTGCCAACATAATTAGCGCAGTAAATCTTATTATTAGTTGAATTATAAACTAAAGCAATAGGTCTGTGTCTATAACCAACATAAATCGAAGTTATTACTGAATCTGTTGTTCCATCTATTACGGTCACATCATCACTTCTATAATTAGAGCAATAAACATTGTTTTCGGTGGAATTCCAGACTAAAGTATTAGGTTCATCACCGACTGAAACTGTAGTTATAATTGAATTTGTTACCCCATCAATCACTGTCACATTGTCATTATATTCATTTGCGCAATAGACCTTATTGTCCGTCAAATTCCAGCATAAAGCACCTGGATAATAAAATCCTACCGAAATAGATGTTATTGCAAGATTTGTAGAACCATCAATTACTGTCACATAGTCACTTCCTGCATTAGCGCTATAGACTTTGTTATTGATAGAGTTCCAGCATATAGCTCGGGGATAATTTCCTGCCGTAATTGCAGTTATTACCTGATTGGTTGAACAATCGATGACAGCCACATTGCCGCTTACCGCATTAGCACAATAGACTTTATTGTTAATCGGGTTCCAGCAAAGGGCGCAAGGTTCATCTCCGACCAAGACTGTGGTTATTACCTGAATAGTTGAACCATCAATAATTGTTACAGTGCTATCATAATATGTATCATAACCACCGTTAGCGCAGTATATCTTATTATCAATTGAATTCCAGCAAAGAGCAATAGGATAGGTTCCAACCGAAATTGTAGTTATTACCTGATTGGCTACGCCATCAATCACAGTTACATTGTTACTTCCCTCATTAGCACAATAGACCATGTTAGCAGTTGAATCCCAGCAAAGAGCAGTAGGATATAATCCAACTGCAACTGTAGCTATTACCTGATTGGTTACACCATCAATTACAGTTACACTGTTGCTTTCTTCATTAGCGCAATAGACCGTATTATTAGTTGAGTTCCAGCAAAGTGCAAAAGGGTTATTACCAACTGTGACTGTGTCTATCACTTGATTAGTTGTTCCATCAATGATAGTCACATTATCACTTCCAAAATTAGCGCAATAAATCTTGTTGTCGGTAGAATTCCAGACCAAAGTGCCTGGGCTACTCCCGACTTGGATGGTTGTAATCACTGAGTTATTTGCTCCATCAATCACTGTCACATTATTTCTATAACAACTAGCGCAATACACCTTGTTGTTGATCGAATTCCAACACATGGCTCTAATGCCACTTCCTGTTGGTATTTTCGCAATCCTCTGGTCGGTCTCCCCATCAATTACTATGACAAAACTTCCTACCTCACCACCAATATAGATTTTATTATTTATCACATTATAGGTAAACGCCTGCGGGCTCGATATTCCGGAGAACGTATCAGGGATGGGAATTGTCGTTTCCAACCACTGGGCAGATAAGACAGTGACAAGTACAAAGTGACAAGTGACAAGAAAAAAAATTACCTTAGACATTTTCATTTTATGCTCCTTCGACTGATTCTAACTTAGATTGGAATAGTGTCAAGCAGTATCGAAAGTTAATATTTGCTGTCGGCAAATAATTGCATCGAGAGGGTTGACAATCGGGATTAAGTTGCTATTATAGAAAAGATTAAAGAAAGGAGTTGGGAATGAAACAGGTGAAGAAAAAACCGCCTGAGCCGAAAGTTAAAGCAAAATTACGACCGAATATCGCTTGGCATAGAAATAATTATATCCTTCTGGCAATCGGCGTCATCGTGATTATTGCGGGTTTTATTACCCTGGCAAGTGGTTCCGTTACCCTATCCCCCATTCTATTGGTTGCCGGTTATTGCGTGATTATTCCTTTGGCGATTTTACTGAAATTCGGTTCTTCCTCGGTACCGAAAAAAGATGCAACTGAGCCGCCGCCAACCCCAAAGCAATAAAGTAAATTTTACTGCCCTTAACATTCTGAAATTTCTTCATTTTTAAGATTTTATGACTAAAGCGATTATGAATGCGTGCGAAATTAAAAGGACACTTAACCGAATCGCCGCGGAAATTAAAAAGAGAAATAAAACAATTGAAGAATTAGTCTTTATCGGAATTAAACGACGGGGTGCAACTTTAGCCCAAAGATTAGCGAAAATATTATCACCCCCTCCTACCTCCCCCTACAAGAGGGGGAGGAGTAAGGTGGGGGTGCCAGTCGGAGCCATTGATATAACGCTATATCGAGATGATTTACAATTAGTTGCCGAAATACCAATTGTGCGCGGTTCGGAAATTAATTTTGATATTAATGATAAAATTGTTATTTTGGTTGACGATGTTCTTTTCACCGGCAGAACGATTCGAGCCGCCTTGGCAGAAATTGTGGATTTTGGGCGACCCAAAGCGATTCAACTGGCAGTGCTGATTGACCGGGGACACCGGGAATTACCAATCGCGGCTGATTACATTGGGAAAAAGATAAAAACGAAAAAAGAGGATTTGGTCGATATATTTGTCACCGAAGAAGATAATAAGGAAGGTGTCTTTATTTCAAGAAGATGAAATTTAGCCAAAAGCATTTATTGGGAATTGCCGAATTATCAAAATCAGATATTCTCACCATTCTCGATTTGACCGAGAACTTTCGGCAAGTCCTGGACCGACCGATTCCAATCGTGCCCGCCTTGCGCGGTAAGACAATCGTTAATTTATTCTTTGAACCTTCAACCCGCACTGCTACGTCTTTTGCTATTGCAGCAAAAAGACTTTCGGCGGATAGTGTCAGTTTTGCAGTTAAATCGTCTTCGGTCACTAAAGGCGAAACTTTGCTCGATACCGCAAAAAATATTGAAGCGATGAAAGTGGGAGGAGTGGTAATCCGTTCTTCTTATCCGGGTGCGGCACATTTCCTGGCGCAAAGACTTGATGGTTTTGTGGTTAATGCGGGCGACGGTGCCCATGAACATCCGACCCAGGCGCTATCCGATGTTTATACGATTAAAGAACATATTAGAAAATTCGAGGGCTTAAAAGTCTTGATTGTTGGCGATATCGCTCATTCCCGGGTCGCCCGTTCGGATATCTTAGCTTTTAGCAAATTGGGGGCTAAAATTGCGATTTGCGGTCCACCTACACTGATGCCGATAGGAATTGAACAGACCGGTTGCGAGATTTTTTATAAACTCGACCACATTCTCACCGAAGTTGATGTGGTGCAGGTTTTAAGGCTGCAATTAGAAAGACAGCAAGCTGGCTTGTTTCCATCGATTCGGGAATATCGTTCGCTTTATGGATTAACCAAAGAGCGTTTGGCAAAATTAAAGAAGCCGTTAACGATTATGCATCCCGGTCCGATAAACTGGGGAGTCGAATTAGACCCGGAAGTCTCAGTAAGCCCACATTCAGTAATTTTAGAGCAGGTAAAAAATGGTGTTGCTCTAAGAATGGCGGTTTTATACTTGTTGGCTGGTCGAATCGACCCTTCGTCGATGAGACCCGACTCGGGAGGAGAGATTGATACCAAAGAGTAAATTAACTTTAGCCGGCGGAATCATTATTGACCCGGTCAATAAGAATCAATACCAATCAGATATTTATATTGAAGATGGTATAATCAAGAAAATTGGAAAAAATATTAAAGTTAAAGATGCCAAGATAATTGCGATTAAAGATAAATATATTGCCCCGGGATTTATTGATTTGCATGCCCATTTACGGGAACCGGGTCGGGAAGATGAAGAAACAATTAAAACCGGCGCTTATGCCGCATTAGCCGGTGGATTCACCAAGGTGTGCTGTATGCCTAATACTGAACCGCCAATTGATAATGAAGGTGTAGTTAAATTCATTTTACAGGAATCCGCCCGAGCGGGTTATGCTTTGGTCCTGCCGATAGGCGCGGCAACTAAAGGACGTCGAGGCGAAGAGATTTCGGAGATTGGTAATTTGGTTAATGCCGGCATCGTGGCAGTGTCGGATGATGGTAATCCGATAAGCAACCCGTTTGTGATGCGGCGAGTCTTAGAATACTCTAAAATTTTTAACCAGCTGGTCATTTCGCATTGTGAAGTAAAAACTTTGAGTGCAAACGGTGTGATGAACGAGGGGATTGTATCGACCAGACTTGGTTTGAGAGGAATACCGGATATTGCAGAATCGGCAATGGTTTATGAGCATATTCTTTTAGCCGATTATACTAAAAGCCAGCTCCATGTTGCTCATGTCTCAACCAAAAAGTCAGTAGAGATTATTCGATGGGCAAAGCAGCAAGGAATTGATATTACTTGCGAAACCTGTCCGCATTATTTTTCCTTAACCGATGAAGCGTGTTCAACTTTTGATACAAACTACAAGGTTAATCCACCGTTACGAACAAAAACTGATGTTGAAGCGATAAAAGAAGCATTAGCCGACGGTACGATTGATGCCCTTGCAACTGACCATGCACCGCATCTAGCATCCGAAAAAGAGGTAGAATTTGATTTGGCGCCATTCGGAATGATTGGTTTAGAAACCGCGTTTTCGCTTGGTTATGAAGAGTTGGTTATGAAAAGATATTTGGACTTAATTGATTATATTGCTAAATTGACGGTCGAACCAGCCCGAATATTGAAGCTGGAACCACCATTAATAACTATCGGTAAACCAGCCAATTTGGTAATATTCGATACTAAAATTAAGTGGATTTATCCGAAAGAATCAATTCATTCCAAGTCGCAAAACTCGCCATTTATTGGGAAGGAATTGAAGGGAAAAGTTCTCAGGGTTGTAATGGGTGAACAACTTTTTGAATTCTAATCAATTCTCAATTATTATTTAGATTTGCCCGTCTTTGCCTAAGCACGGGTACTTTTATCTGCCTTGAGCCAAACGATTAGCTAAGTAAGGTGGTAAGCCGGCTTCGACAATTTTCTTTTGGGCCGAATTAATATCGTACTCCAATCGCTTAAAATTGAATTTATTGGTCTTGGTATCAAATACGGCAACACAGGCTCTTGGGTCACCGTCACGTGGTTGTCCAACACTGCCAACGTTGATTAAATAACGGTTATTGTTTTCGATAATAAATTCTTCTTCTTTGATTAAATTGAATGATCCATCGGGTGTTTTTACCATCGCAAATGGATAATGAGTGTGTCCGATTAAACAGACCCGAGATGAAAAGCAGCTGAATTCATAGATTGCTTCTTTCAAGGTAAAAATGTATTCCCAACTCGAGGGCGAAGAAGGAGCCCCATGAACTAAAAAACAGGGATCAAAGCGCTCGGTAAGTTCCAGCGAATCAATATACAACTTAGTTTCTTCGCGCAATTGGTCTCGGGTCCACATTAGCGCTTCCGCCGCTGCCGGATTGAAATCATCGAGCGGGGTTTTTTTTAAGACACCAAAATCATGGTTGCCGGCAACTCCGGCGCAACGTAATTTCCGAATGAGTTCTACGCACTCATTGGGATTGGCACCGTAACCAACCAGGTCACCTAAAAATAAATGCTGAGTTATTTCTTCTTCTTCAAAGAATTCAAGTGCCGCTTTTAAAGCTTCAAGATTGCTATGAACATCCGAGAGTGCGCCTAAACGCATTACACCGACTTACTGATTTTATTCTTATAAACCGCGTCCAGGACACCGTTAACGAAACGACCCGATTCATCATCGCTATATTTCTTAGCGATGTCCACTGCTTCGTTGATACTTACTTTGGGTGGGATGTCGGGAAAAAATATAAGTTCACAGCAGGCGATTCGTAAAACCGAGCGGTCAATTGTGGTGAGTCGTTCCAGCGTCCAAGTCTTCAAATGACCCTGGATACATTGATCGATTTCGGCGAGGTGCTCAAAGGTACTTTTTACCAGTCGGGAAAAATATTCGGTAGATTCTGGGTTAAGGTTTTGTCTTTGAATGGTTTCCGGCATGGTACTATTGTAGTCTTCATTAACTAAATCATAGCGATACAGTACCTGAATCGCCGCCTCACGCGCTCTTCTTCGGTTAGTCATTCGATTGAAGATGCATTAAATATTAAGAACCAACCGCTATTTTTCAAGCTCCTTCATTAAATTTGCCATTTCAATCGCAAAGAGAGCAGCGGTCCAGCCTTTGTTACCGGCTTTGGCGCCAGCCCGTTCAAGCGCTTGTTCAATTGTATCAGCGGTGATTATACCGAAGGTAGTTGGAACGCCGGTGGAACTACTTATTTTGGCAATATCTTTTGCTACCACGGAAGCGATGTATTCGAAATGTGGGGTATCACCACGAATAATCGCACCCAAAGTTACGATTGCAGCGAAACGTTTCGATTCGGCTAAATTCTTGGCAACGGTTGGAATTTCAAAACTACCCGGCGTCCAGAAAATTTCCACTGCTTTTGCATTATGTCGTTCCAAGCAATCGATTGCCCCGTTCAATAATTCTTTACTTAAGAACTCGTTAAACCTCGAAACGACCAAAGCAAATGTCTTCCCAGTTGCATCAAGTTTTCCTTTATATTCTTTCTTTTCCATTTTCCCTCCTTTTTGGGATATGATAAATTATCACGGGCGTTTAAGTTCTTCTTCAAGCGGTCCTAAAATATGACCTAATTTATCTCGTTTCGTTACCAAATAACCGATATTCCGCTTATTTGGTTTTATCAAGATAGGAATACGTTCCGTGATTTCAAGCCCGAATCCTTTAAGACCAACAATTTTTCTTGGATTATTGGTCAAAAGGCGAATACTGGTAAGTCCTAAATCAACTAAAATTTGGGCGCCGACACCGTAGTCTCTTAAATCGGGTTCGAAACCAAGTGCCAAAGAAGATTCAACCGTATCCAGTCCTTTATCCTGTAAGGCATATGACTTAAGTTTATTGGTTAAACCAATTCCTCTGCCTTCTTGTCGCATATAGAGTAAAACGCCAGTTCCCTCTTTGGCAATCATCTGCAATGCTTTCACTAATTGGGCACCACAATCACAGCGCATTGAATGAAAAACATCGCCGGTGAGACATTGGGAATGGACTCGGACTAAAACATTAGCTTTATTATGTATATCGCCTTTGACTAAAGCTAAATGGTCATAACCGTCGAGTAGGTCTTCGTAAACGTATAAATCGAAATCCCCGTAGCCAGTTGGTAAAACAGTTTTTACTAAGAGGTTTACCAGCTTCTCACTTCTTCGACGATATTCGATCAAATCTCGAATTGTAATCATCTTTAGTTTGAATCGTTGGGCTAATCTTTTCAATTCAGGGAGTCGTGCCATTCGACCAGAGTCATCCATAATTTCACATAGGACTCCGGCGGGATTAAGCTTAGCCAATCGAGCTAAATCTACGGTTGATTCAGTGTGTCCAGCTCTTCTTAAAATTCCGCCGTCAACGGCACGCAACGGGAAAATATGACCCGGACGAGCTAAATCTTCGGGGCGAGTTTTCGAATCGCACATTACTTTAATTGTTCGGGCACGGTCGTAAGCTGAACTGCCGGTGGTTGTTCCAGTAACCGCATCAACCGAGATCGTAAAAGGTGTCCCCAATTTTGCCGTATTAATATTCACCATTGCCGGCAATCCTAATTCATCTAATCGTTTTCCAGTCATCGGAACGCAAATCAACCCCCGTCCGTATTTTGCCATGAAATTAATCTTTTGCGGAGTGATAGCCGAAGCGGCACAGATAAAATCACCTTCATTCTCACGGTCTTCGTCATCGACCACGATTATCATTCTTCCCTTTTTGATATCATTTATTGTCTCGGAAATTGAGGCAAAGATTCCGGGTTTTTTAGATTGACCCCGCCCTTCTTGGGTTGGATGCAGAAATGAAGGGCTGGGTTGATTTAAGCGAGTATTTTTTCGTACCATTCTCGATAAAACCTTTGATATTCTTTTCTTTTTCTAATCTTTTGCCACCACTCCAGGTTATTTTTATACCATTTAATGGTATTAATAATACCAGTTTTAAAATCAGTTTTTGCCTGCCAACCTAATAATTTCTTTGCTTTTTCAGTTGAAGAAACAAGGCGTTCAACATGGGCGGGACGGTCTTTGGTATGCCTAAGTAATGATTTTGGTTTATCAAAGTATTTAAGAATTATACCGGCAATTTCTAAAACATCGGATTCTTTTCCAGTGCCAAGATTTATGGTTTCACCTTTTACTTTATTAATATCTACTTCAAGGGCTTGCTTAATTGCTTCACAACAGTCTTGGACATAAAGCCAATCCCGTGTGTTCTTGCCTGAGCCATAGACAAATAACGGTTTATCTTCAAGTGCATTAGTAGTGAAAAATGGAATTAGTTTTTCCGGGTATTGATTTGGACCATAATTATTAAATGGACGGATAATGACTAAGGGTAAGTTATAAGTCTTATAAAAAGAATAGACGAGTCGGTCAGCGCCCGCTTTGGTTGCTGCGTAGGGGCTTTGCGGTGTAATTGGGTGATTTTCATCCATCGGAACAGTTTTAGCACTGCCATACACTTCGCTGGTCGAAATATGGATGAAGCGTTCACAGGGGTGCATTTTGAACTCGTCCAATAGCATATAAGTACCGACAAAATCGGTGCGGACAAATGGGTCAATACTGACTACGGAACGATCGATGTGCGTTTCAGCGGCAAAATGGACAATCTTATCAACCTTTTCCATTACTTCGGCCACATTTTGTCTTTTAACAATATCTCCTTTGAAAAATTCGAATCGGGGGTTTTGTTTGACTTCTTCGGAAAAATTATCTAAGTTTCCGGCATAAGTGAGTTTATCCAAAACGATAACTTCGTATTTTTTATCGGATAATAGCATTTTAACGAAATTAGAACCGATGAAACCCGCACCACCCGTAACTAAGACACGTATCATCCTATCAATTACCCATCAACCCCGCCCTTCATTTCTGCATCCAATCCAAGAAGGGCTGGGTCAACGGACTTTTGCCAGTCATAGGGTATAGTTTTGTCGTATGGGTCAATTCGATATTCATCCGGTTTATCATAATTATAGGTTTCGGTTGGACAATTTATGAGATAAGCGGGTTCGGCACCAATTCCTTTAACTCCATGCAAAATCATCGGTGGGATTACAATGAGCTGAGGATTCAATTCGCCGACACAGAATTCATTTATCAGGTTATAGGTTGAAGAGTCTTGACGTTGGTCATAAAGTACTATTTTTGCCATTCCTTTAATCACGGCAAAATGGTCGGTTTGAACCTTATGAAAATGCCAACCTTTTATTACATTCGGGTAAATCACGGAAAGGTAAACTTGGCCAAACTTTTGGAAGAATGGGTCATCATTGCGCAATATTTCTAAAATATATCCTCGCTCATCAGGAACTTGCTTTAGCTTTTTTAATTGTACGCCGGTAATCAATCGATTAAGTTTAATAAAAATAACCGCAAAGTCAATCCCGCCCTTCTTGGATTGGATGCAGAAATGAAGGGCGGGGTCAACCCGGATAGAAATCAGTTTGCCTACGGTAAAGAAACCACGAAAACACGAAAATCCACGAAGGACACGAAACGAAACAAATAAGGAAATAAAATAGATGCGAGGAGCAGACACGAAATAATCTCTTATTCTTTTTCGTGCTTTCGTGTCCTCTTTGGTTTATTCTTCTTTGGCTCGGCACACGCTTCGCGTTGCGTGGTATCTTGTGCTTGGTTTCGTTCGTCGCGCTTCGCGTTACGGTTTACCTAACGCTATACAAAATTTCTAATCAGGGAAGATTTGAACGAAAAAAGACGGGGGCGAATTACGCCCCCGTCTAGGTCTACTAATTTGCTTATTTCTGTTCCATTTCGCCTAAGATTACGAATTCGACTCTTCGGTTCAAAGCTCTTCCCTCCGCGTTGTCATTCGAAGTAATTGGTTTGCTCTCACCGTAACCAACTGCCTTTAAACGATTAACATCAATACCTTTGGTTTTTACTAAATATTCTACTACCGCATAAGCTCGCTTCTCGGAAAGGGTTTGATTATAAGAATCAGAACCCTGGGAATCAGTGTGACCCTGGATTTCAACCATAATTTTGGGATTGTCGGTGAGGATTTTAGCCGCATCATCGAGCACCGGATAAGATTCAGGGCGAATTGTTGCTTTGTCGAAGTCGAAATATACACCTTTGAGGGTAATTACCATGCCTTTTTGTACCATTTCGAAATTCTTTTCAGCAATCTTGTCTTTTTCTAAGATTACAACTGCAGTCTGAGTGATATAACCTTCGACTTTCACCTCAACCGGGTGTGAACCAACTGGCAGTTCGGTCTTATAAATACCGGCTATACTGTCAGATGTGATATCGGCAACACCAACACCATGGAATGAGATTGTTGCCTTAAGCGAATTACCTGTTTTCTTGTCAGAAACTTTACCGGTCAAAGAACTTGAGAACGCAGATGGGGTTAAGCCTAATTCAACGGAGGCAACTTTACCGTCTTCGACCTGAATCGTGAGGACATTTTTGAAATAACCATCTTTTTCCGCCTGAACCGTCACAATACCGACTGGTATGTTATCAACTCGATAGGAACCGGTCGTCGAATCGGAATTGATTGGTGGGGTATTCGTACCCGGGAACGAAATAAGAGCAGCTAAAGGATGGTTGTTAGTTGCGTCATAAACTTTACCAGCAATTACTCCATAGGTGACAAGTGGTTTTAATTTGAATTCATAATTAATCACACCATCCGCTTTAACCGTAATTGGCATCGCTTCTTTAAAATAACCGTCTTTCGTTACCTCAACCACAACTACTCCAGCTGCTACTTTTTTAGCAGTAAAAACACCGGTACCCGCATCGGAGGTTAGAGCCATAACCTTTGGTTGATCGGGAAAACTAATTGTAGCTTGTAGTGGTTCCCCAGTTCTTGCGTCAGTTACTTTGCCAGCAATTGTGCCTACGACCTGTTTGGGCGGTTGCAAGAACGGTGTTACAAAATTTAAACCAAAGATCACTTCATAATCAGGAGTTGGGTCGGTTAATCCAAGACTTAACCCAAAATCGACTCCAATTCCACCGCCCTTAAATCGTAAACCAGGCGTAATCCTTATTGCAGCTTTTTTATTAAATAATGAACTGTCACGTTCTTGGTCACTATTTGCCTCAACTAATAATGCGAGATTACGGGCAGCAAGTTCCAACCCGATACCGGCATTGTGGAACTTGTTATTACCATATTCTGATTGACCATAGTTAAAAATAAAATTAGGGGCGGAAGGAAGAAATTCGCTCAATTCAAACGTTGCTAAACCATTCCAGCCGAACTTCTCGCGCATTGGAATTGCTTGATTCCAAAAATCGTTCGCACGTTTAAGAGTGTAAAAGCCGGTACCGCCTAATTTTAAGACTGGTATCCAGGGGATGGATAATTTACCTCCGAAGACTTTATCATGGATTCCCATTTTTGAATTTTCTCCTAACAGTTGGAACAATCCACCGGACCAGGCGTAGAACTCTAAAAAGTTAGTTGGGGCATAGCCAAGGGATGCAATTAAGTCACCGAAAAGAGTATCAGCAATACTTGTTTTCCAGCTGGCGATTCCGTGGATGGAAAATGAGAGTAATCCAGCTCCTTCAACTCGGGCATCCTGGACTCTAAATAATCCTCGGTTTCCAGCAAAAGATGGCAGTCCGAAAATAAGCGAATGCAGTAGAATGGATGTTAATATTATTACCATTACGTTAGGTTTTTTCATTACTCCTCCTTCTTTATTTAAGCGAAACCAAGCACAACATACCACGAAGACACGAGTGCTTGAAGCACTTCTCGGCACTACCTCAGGTAGTTCGTGGTATCTTTGCTTATGCAGTTTAGTTTTTAAGAACCTTTCTTATTAGGGTCATCTACGTAATCAGCCGCATCAATCGTTACATAACCCGAGTCGGCTACTGCCTTACCCGATATTTCATCCCATCCGTCCAATTTGATTGTAGCCTTTAAAACCATTCCGTCCTCTAAATCACCCATATTAGTTTCAATCCACTCAAACGGCACAATCTTAATATCTTGGATAACGGTATTCTTCATGTCCGGATCAGCCGGTATCAGAAAATTGCAACTACCCCTAACCGGTTCACCATAGTCCGTCTCCGTCCCAGTTGTTACATCCTTAAAAGTAACAGTATATTTGTTAATCCTTGCCGTGTACGGACCAGGATAAGTAGGTAAGCCAGTGCCCTGCTCGGTGTAGGCAACTTCAACTGGCACGATGACATCAGACGTAGTAGTAACCTCTACCACGCCGACCTCAGGATCAGGATCAGTATAAGTCCAATCGTCCAAAACATCCACTTCAACCGCTTTACCGTCGTTTATCCTCACAACTCGTAATGCGTTAGCAGTTGACTTATGACAACCTATTACAAGAAGACCCAAGACGAATAGACACAGAAAAAGGAGTCTTTCGCTTTTATGCATTTATCCTCCTTGTTATTATGACCAATTAGTTAATTATAAACAAATTTTGAACTGTCTGTCAAGTCCAAAATGTCTACGGATGAAAACTTATTGAATTACCAATACTCCTGCGCCTTGGATTTTACTCTCCTTAAGTAATTGCAGGGCTTCGTTCGCCATTTCTAAGGGAAAATTTTCAACTTTAGTTTTAATTGGAATTTCTCCGGCTAACTTGAGTAAATCCAGCCCTTCTTAGATCTGAAAGGAAGGGCTGGATAAATCCAAAGCATCCTGCTTGGACGAGAAGATACCACGAAACCACGCAACTCGGAGAGTCGGTCGAGCCAAAGAAGAATAAACCAAAGAGGACACGAAAGCACGAAAGGACACGAAAGCACGAAAAAGAATTCGATAAGGCGAGACCAAATAAGAGAAAGCACGAAAAAGAATACATAATAATTTCGTGTCTTGGTCTCGCATTTGGCAATTCCGATTTCGCGTTTTCGCGGGCTTTCGTGACTTCGTGGTTTCTTTGTTTTAATTTCCCGATGGGGCGAAGATTATCGCATGGTCAATTTTTTGGGTCGGGTTATCCGCAGCGCTACCAGTCCAAATCGCGCCTAATTTTTCGGCTAATTTGCGGTGTGCCTCGCTTTGGGAGAAGACATAGATTTCACAGCCTTGATGGATTGCTACTTGAATCGTAATATGAGCAGAAGCACCAAAACCATAAAGACCAAGCCGGGATTTAGGTTTTGCTTCGCTGAGTTTTAAAGCTCGGTAACCGATGATTCCAGCACATAATAAAGGAGCGACTTCTTCAAAGGTGAACTGCTTTGGCAGAAGGTAAGTGAAAGATTCTTTGGCAACCGCATATTCGGCATAGCCACCATTTACATGAAATCCGGTGAAACGAATATTGTCACAGAGATTTTCTTTATCGTCTTGGCAAAATTTACATTTACCACAAGTTGAATAAAGCCAGGGAACACCAACTCGGTCACCTTTTTGCAATTGTTTTACGTCTCGACCGGTTTCCTCAATTATTCCGGCAATCTGATGTCCTGGTACTATGGGCAGTTTTGGTAAATTTAATTCGCCTTCTACCGTATGCAAATCGGTATGACAAATACCACAAGCTTTAACCCGCATTAGAATTTCGTCCGGACCTAAGCTTGGTTCTGGCAACTCAATCAATTCCAAAGGTTTGGCTTCGATAGATTTTGGTTGCTTTAGAATCATTGCTTTCACGATTCAATGATTGCTTAATAAATCAAAAAGTCAATATGGAAAGACAGGCGATTAGATAATAAAAAGCGGGGAGATTTTGGTTCTCCCCGCCATAGGCTTTAGTTTTGCTATTTATTTATTGGCAACAGCCGCCCATTCCCATTCGACACATCCTTGGTCCGAATCCGGCTTTAGGACCCATTCCCATACGATGATTTTGACGAAACATTTTCTGTTGTTCGGGTTTGAGGGTTTTGTAGATTTCAAACTCGTGCCGAATTTCTTTTTCTTGAATCTGTCCCTGAAGTTTATGGATTTCCATGATCTTTTTGACTATTTTCTCAACATCTGGTTTGTCGTCCATCCATAATTCCTGCAATTCCATTTCTTTGGTTTCAATATCTATCCGTAAAGGTGCAATCTCTTGGTGTAGTTTCATCCGTAGTTTATGGATTTCTTTTCCCTGTTCCGGAGTCATTTCTGGTTTATTCGCCATCATACCTGATTGTTCCATCATCATCCCGGGTTTTTCCATCATACCCATCTGGTTTGGGCAGTTCGGACAGGATAATTCTTCGCCTTTATTTTGCGCATAAACTTGACTAAATCCCAATAACCCTAAGCTTAGGGTTATTATTAGAGATAGTGTTGCAATTGTTTTTTTCATATGATACCTCCTTTTAATTAATTGCCACACAATTTTATTATAAATATTTAGACTGCTTATTCGAGGAAAAGGTTTAAACAACCTTTAATTGCCTTTTTCATCTTTGATTCGATGATGCTTTATTACTTCACCTTTCACGATATAAATTACGTCTTCAGCTAAGTTGGTTGCTAAATCTGCAATTCGTTCCAAATTTCGGGCTACTAAGATCAAAGCTAAAGCCCGGTCGATTGTTTTTGAATCACTCACCATATAAGTGATTAATTCTCGAGTTATCTGGTCTTGGAGAGAATCGATATCAGAATCGCGACGGCAAACATTTCGCGCTAATTCTGCATCACCTCGGATAAAAGCATCAATACTGTCCGAAAGCATTTTGGTAGCGCCTTCCGCCATTCTCGGCAGGTCAATCAAAGGCTTAACCACAGGTTTTGGGATTAACCAGGTCATTACACTTTCGGCAATATTTACTGCATGGTCGCCAATTCGTTCTAAGTCATTATTGATTTTAACAATCATGATTACGGTTCGCAGATGAGATGCTTCGGGTTGATGCAAAGCGATAAGATTTATTGCACTTTCTTCAATTTCGATTTCTAAGTCATTAACTTTCGCTTCTTCTATTTCAATAACTTCCTTTGACAAAGCGTCATTTTTTTCAATCAAGGCGCGAACACTCTTGGTAACCATACCTTTAGTAATATCCGCCATCAAAAGGATTTTTTCTTTAAGTTCATTTATTTTTTCTTCTAAAATCATACTTTTATCTCTTTAGTTTTTCACAACCATATATCATTACAAAATATCAATGATTTGTCAATAGTTATTTTGACACAATTATAAGATTAAAAAGTTTTGGTAACTAATAATTCGAGAAATATTTTGCGATTGTTATCTAAGTGATCAGGATATATTTCCAGACCCGACCCTAAGATATTATTGCATCCAAGCCTTAATTTAAAAAACGAATGGCAATATGTAAAGTCGCTATTTAAACGAAAATTCGGCTCAAGGTCTCGATTAACGAACTTTCTCATTCCCAACAGCTCTGCCTTAAAATTAAAAACGAAATTCTTTACTAACAGGGTTAGATAATTAGAAATCCTAAAAACGGGAACTAATGAAAGCTCTCCGATATCAAACTCAGATATTAAGCGATTTTTGAAGATGCCGACCGAATTTTTCAACTCAATGCTTACCAATTTGGACCTTTGTCTGCTATTTTCGGGATAAAGAAGCGACTCGGGCCGGACGTAATGAATTTGGTTGGTATCGGCTCTTAAGCTCAGGTTAATTTCTTGATTGTCAATGCGGACTGAGGTTTTTATTGACCAGTTACTGGTTGGATATTTCAGAGCTTCGTTAACTCCGAAAGGTCCGGCATCGGCATAAAGGGTGTCCAAATTCGTAATTTGTTTATCGTTCCAGGTAAATTGGAAAATAGTTAATGTTTTTCCGATTCGGGTGCCAAAGTCAGCTCCGAGCATTAGGTTACGGTCGGCAAACCACCAAGTTATTTTTGGTTTCAAAAAATTTAGTTCGTTTAAAATAATATGGTCAGATAAGTTGGCGAAGCCGATAAATGAAGTATTGGATTGGGTCAAAACACCTCCAGCTAAATCAATATTTCCTAAAAAGGTTGGAATAATACAGTCATTTTGTAAGTTAAAATAATAAAAGTAATTATGGTTGGAGCGAAAAAATCGGCTAAAGCGAAAAGTAAATTTAGGATTTAATACGCCAAAAAATACTGAGTGTGCACTCCAATTAGAAATGGAAACATTCTCAAAATAAGCAGAAAAACGACTTTTCCGCTCAAATGAAAGGCTACTTAAAAAAAAAGAAGTTCGTATTGGAATATTGGAAAGAATACGAGCCGAAAAGGAATGGAATATTTCGTAATCAAGATCGGAAAGATAGTTACCATAAAATAATAAAAATTTATTCTGGAAACGAACTGGTATAGTTGCTTCCCCACCTGTTGGGTAACCGAAATTTAGCTTGTGTGGAGACCAAGCCAAACCGCCCAATAAAGAAATTTCGGCAGTATCGATAACACTTAATTTTTCTTCGGGTATAGTTAATTTTAATTTCACATCGAATGGGTCGGGTAGTGGCGGGAGACTATCGTAAGGCAGACCAATTTCAGAAATCAAAAGAAACAATAAAATACAAATATAATACTGCTTCATAATCTTAAACGGGGTTACTGTCCCAAGACTCGCTTTATGGATTTGTGAAATGGTGGGTAAATAATTCCCCTATCGGTTATGAAGCCGGTAATTAGAGCGCCGGGAGTAATATCAAAAGCCGGATTATAAACCATTACATCCTTAGGCGCAATTCGGTGGTTCTGAATAGTTACGACTTCTTTGGAATTTCGAATTTCAATCGGGATTGATTTACCGTTAGGTTTGGTCAAATCGAAAGTTGAAATGGGCGCAACAACATAAAACGGTACCTTAAAGTATTGTGCAATAATCGACAGGGTGAAGGTACCGATCTTGTTTGCGGTATCACCATTAGCTGCAATACGGTCAGCCCCAACTAAAAATAAATCAACCTGGGAAGCGACAGTTCCCACCATGTTGTCCGTAATCAAAATCGTAGATATCCCAGCTTGAGTTAACTCAAAAGCAGTCAGTCGGGCACCTTGAAGCAAAGGTCTTGTTTCACAAACATAAACTAATGGATTCTTTTTTCGAGCAAATGCTATATAAATAATGGCTAAAGCAGTTCCCAAGCCCGGTGCTGCCAGTTTCCCCGCATTGCAGATTGTGAGGATACGGGCATTCTTTTTAACTAATTTTACACCGATTTCCCCTAGTGCGAAAGAATGTGCTGTTTCTTCGGTATAAATTTTTTCTGCTTCTTCTCTTACTTTTTTTCTTATCGCAGTTAATGGGACGGACTCTATCTTTTTAATACAACGTTCGATTGCCCATGAAAGATTTACTGCGGTCGGTCGTGCTTGTTTCAGAACTTTGGCTACATGGTTCAAATGTTTAAGGAGTTCCCTACTTGACTTTGGGTAGTTTTGCGCTTCTAAAGCAAGACCAAATGCAGCGGTAACCCCAATTAAGGGTGCGCCTCGAACTTGTAATGTTTTTATTGCCTTTGCTACTTCTCGATAATTTTTAATATTGAGATATCGGATACGACCAGGTAGTTTGGTTTGGTCAAGAATTTTAAGTTGGTTATTACGAAAGATGATCGGTTGGAAGTTAAGAGAGGGAGATTTAGCACCTCCCTCTCTGATTCTTTTGGAAAAATGTAGCGATTTTTCGCTACTTAACTGCATGCTTTAATGTCTTTCCAGCTTTAAAGATCGGACGTCTTCGAGCAGGAATTTTAATGCTCTTGCCAGTCTGCGGGTTTCGTCCCATTCTTGCTTTAGCTTTACGAATCAAAAAGGTACCGAAACCAACCAGGGTTAGTCTTCCCCCTTTTTTAAGTGTCAGCTTCACCGCATCGATAAAACTATTCAGTGCCATCCCGGCTGCCTTTTTAGAGATTTTTGCATCTTTGGCAATTTTGTCAATGATTTCTCCTTTAGTCATTTACTATTCACCCCCTTTCAAAAAAATGCACATTCGACCCCGCCGGTTTTCCATTAAATACAATGGTTTGTAGACCATACTACTACCGAGACATTGAAAATCTGCGGTTTCGGACGCGCTCACGTCGCAAATATAGATAAAATAAGGGCTTTTGTCAATAGAGAAATTTCAATTTTTGAAAAGAAAAAGAGAGGAGTTTAAACTCCTCTCTTTTCTTATTTGTTGGCTTTAACGAAAGACAATCTTTTTCGTTAGATAGTCAGTATTGGGTTTGATTCTTAGAAAGTATATTCCTTTGGGAAGTGAATTGCCTTTATCATCGGTACCGTCCCAGCAATTATAATCTTTTATTCGCATCGTTCTTACCATTACACCAGCCGCATTGTAAATAGCTACTAACACATTCTCTTTGTGTTTTAAGGAGAACGTTATCTTATTTTCGAATGGATTAGGAGCGATGTTTATCTGAGGAATAGTCATATTTTCGATTATGCCGGTTCCGGGAACCACGATTACCGAATCGGTAACAAAATCGTTGAGTGGGTCTTCGTCACCTAAAAGATTGGTTGAGCATTTAGTCGCAAACGTCCCAATTTCATTGGCGGTCCATTCTTGGAAATTGACAGTTCGGCGCTCGCCCGCGGATAGCGTCAAGTTGATACTATCTTCGTATTCGGTCTCGATTCGAAACTTAACATAGAAATTTTCAGTTAAATCACCAAAGTTTTCGACCTCGGCTTGAGGCTGAACCAACGAATATTCGAGTAATTCGCCAATTGGGTTCAAGATTTGGGTTGCTCCAACATCTCGATAATAAGTAACGACTTCAAACATATCAGTCATCGTATTGTTGGTAGTATCAATGTCATTTTCAATCATCGCTTTAACCACGCTTTGATAGATGCCACTCGTTGCATCCCAAGTAGCGAAATTAACCGTGGTGGAAACATTCGGTTCTAAGGTGACGCTTACCGTATCAGTATACACTGTGCTGTTGTGGAGAATGATATCGAAATTGACCAAAAAGGTTTCGGGATTTGTGCCATAATTAGCAACACTGGCTTGAGGGGTAACTGTGCCGGGGGGTAAGGTTCCTTGAGGGTTAAGTATTCCGGTTACTGCGACGTCGTTTATCTCAGAAAATACGACTTGAGTCCTTTGAAACATTGTGTCGTTAGTCAAATCCATATCGCCTTCAAGCGAGGTGAATGCTTTAACTTGATAAACTCCTTCGCGTGCCCGCCAGACTTCAGAAAAAGTTACCACCGCGCTATCTTGAGCTGCGAGATTATTTACGGTTTGAAGACTATTATAGACTGTGCTGCCATTGGAAGAATCAACGATAAAAAGATTAACCGTAAGCCCGTCTTGTTCAGCCGAACCGTAATTCTTCACCGTAACTTGTGGATAGAGATTTTCACCATTCATGACATATAACGTGGGTGAGATTATGGTTTTTACTCCAACGTCTTTCGGTAGATACTCAAGACCGCTTATGTTATCTAAGTAAACTGCCTTGCCGAAACGTTTAATATAGCGAAATGCCAGATAAATCGGGGTCGAATCGAACTGGGATAGGGATAGGGTTTGTTCAATATAAGATGTATTGTTGAACCCGAAGGCAGTTAAAAGATACTGAAAATCGGGCGGTTGATTGCCAGTAGTCGAAACGTAGACTTCTAAACTTTCGCTTCTTGAATTGTGACTACGATAAGAAAATCGTAAGAGATTATCACCCGGGATTGGATAGACTTTGCGCGTTACTAACCAGTCGTTATTGGTAACTCCTCTGCCATCAAATCGAACTCGGGCACAAGCCGGGAACGAGAGAAACTTAATAGTACTTTTTGTCCAAGTGAATTGCCCGCCATCCAGATTATATACCTTCCACAACTCGGGCGGAAAATTATCAGAAAAACTTTCGTTTAAAACCTGACCAGCGAGTTGCGAACAAATTATGGTTGTAGATATAAGTAAAAATACCTTCTTTAGCCGCATCTGAGACCTCCTTCTTATTTTAATTATACCAAAACTTAATAATTTGTCAAGATTAGACACTTAGCCGGATTCGGCTAAAACCGGGAAATTGCATAGTGTCTTGACTTTTCGCGGCTGCCTCATAAGATAAGCTATTGCAATTTCTTCTTATTCTGCAATTGGTTGCCCAAACGATAGCTTCTCGGCAAGCCCAGCCCTTCATTTCTGCATCCAATCCAAGAAGGGCGGGGCAAGCCGATAGTTTGTCGAATCAAGACCCGACCCTTGGCGGGAATTACGATACGACGAATGTCGTTTTCTTTGGTGGTAAAAATTTAACTTATTTTGCCCGAGACGAAAAAGTAGTAATTATCGATTCGGCTTGGATTCGTTATCGGGATATGAATCTCTTTGCCGATTCGATTCAATACGATACAAAAAAACATATTATCAGTGCGTTTTCCAGAACACTACCTAAAGCGACAACCATGAGTGATACCAATCTGCCTGTGCGATTGCAGACAGGTCGTCCCAATATCTCGTACGTTAATTTTCAAACTACTACCGAAATTATTATTGGGTTTGAACTCCATTATAACGTTGATACTCGAAAAGGGATGATGCGCAAAGCCAGTACTGAGGTTACCAATGGATTTTTCCGAGGTGAAGAAATCTGGTTAGTCAAAGAAAAGACTTTGAATATTAACAGGGGCTATTATACAACCTGTGACCATAATCCACCGCATTACTACTTCTACGGGTCTAAGGTTAGAGTCTTAATGGATGATATGGTAATTACGGAGCCCGTTGTCTTAAAGATTTGGAAAATACCGGTAGCAATTGCCCCATTCTGGTTTTTCCCGATTGGCAAGAATCGAAAATCAGGGCTCTCCGCCTTTAAAGTCGGACAATCTTCGGATGAAGGATTTTACTCTAAAGGCATGTCCTATTATTGGGTGATTAATGATTACTCCGATCTGACTTTCAGCTTAGACTTTATGATGAAGAAAGGTTTCTATCCCAAAGTAGAAGGACGGTATATTGTTAATCCTTATGCTTCAGGTCAATTATACGGCACTTTTATCCGAGAATTTGGTTCAAGTAGAAACCGTTATAGTATTAACGCAAAACATAAGTCGGTTTTCTTTTTAGATAGCGATTTAGATGCGTATGTTGACTATCAGAACGACGATAGTTTAATTTCTAATTACGCCGAAGAAGTAATACAATGGCTGAAGCGAGAGCTTTTCTCTTACGCTCGACTTTCCCGTTCGTTTAAACGAATTGGTAGCGGGTCATTACTTATTCAACACCGGCGTGATTTTGCCAGGAAATCGACCGACATCATATTCCCAAAAGCTAATCTTAGTTTTTACTCAAGACCAATTTTTCGAACCTGGAGTGTTTCACCTGGTTTGGCTTTTACCAATGACGTTCAGACGTCAGAAGATTCCTTAGGCGATAGCCTAAAAACTGAAACTCGCTCGGCTAGTTTAGGTTTGGGGCTCGCACCTTCCGGTCCGTTTGACATTAGCCAAGGGTTTAGTTATAGCGCAACTAAAGATTATGCGAGAACTAATTCTCAGATGCAACTTTTTGATTCAAGAAAAGGAATAAGTAGTTCGACTGGTCTCGGTTCTTCTCAAAAGTTTTTTCAATCCTTAAATCTATTCGAGAATTTAAGTTTTAGTGAGAATATTCAGCTTAGCGATACAATTTCGTACCAGAGCCAATATTCTTTCTCCACCGGTTCCAATATTACGCTTTATAAAATATTTGGCATTGAAGCATTAGGTTTACACGGCGTGTTACATCAAGTTACCCCAAGTGTTTCCTATTCGGTTCAACCAGCCGTTCGACAAAAGGGTTTTTGGGGAGTTCCCCGCTTGGATACAATGCCGGTTAGTACCGGACTAAGTTTCGGATTGGCTAACTTGTTTCAAGCCAAGATGGGGGAGGAGAAGATAAAACGAGACCTCTTTTATATAAATTTTGGTTCGAGTTATAATTTCTTGAACCACAAAGTTACGCCGATTGGTAGTAATGCCGATTTTTTTATCCTCCAGTCACCTAATCTTAATTTAAACATGAACTTGACTACGGTGTTTGATTTAGATTCGTTGGATTTTACCAATTATTCGACCAATACTAATTTCTTCTATTCTTTTAGTCGAATCGATACAACCAGTGAAAACCAATCACGTTTCAGTATTATTCTAAATCATTTATGGAATCCGCAAAGTAATATGCTAACCGCTACTTTAGCGTTTACGCTGCCGGGCTGGACATTTAATATCGCTACTGGTTCCAATTTTAACAAACCCTGGCCACCGGCTGATATTAATGTAAGTATCGTCAAAGACCTGCACTGTTGGGAATTGCTTTTTAGCGGTTCGGGCATGGGTACAAGATGGACTTATGACTTCAAGTTTAGAATCAAAAAGATTCCAGAGGTGAATGTTGGTAAGGGAATCCTTAGCTTTCTTTTACCGTAGAGGTGATTACAGCGATATATTTTGAGATTACAACGATTCAATATCTTTGTATTCGTTCTCAGAGGTTTTGAATTTGAGGATATTTTTAGCTTCGATTTCACCAAGACGCAAAGAACTGTTAAAGCGATTGGGCATAAAATTTCGTGTGCTTGTGCCAAGATTGAATGAAATATCTTTTTCCCCCCACCTTTTTCCTCCCCCACTCGTGGGGGGAGGACAGGAGGGGGGAGCAAAAAAATACGCCCTGGCTTTGGCAAAAATGAAGGTGGAATCGGTTAGAGAGCAAGTACAAAAGGGGGTAATAATCGGGATGGACACGATTGTGGTTTTGGATAAAAAGATAATGGGTAAACCGAAGTATAAAAAAGAAGCGAGAGCGATGTTAAGCGCACTTAGCGGTAAAACTCATAAAGTAATTACCGGAATTTATCTTTTGTGTCTACCGAAACGTAAGGCAATAAGCAGATACGAAATGACAAAAGTAAAATTTCGCAAGTTATCTAAAATGGAAATAGAGCGATATATTAAAACTAATGAACCTTATGATAAGGCTGGTGCTTATGCGATTCAAGGAAAAGCCGGTTTATTTATTGAATCAATCAATGGTTGTTATTTCAATGTGGTTGGTTTTCCGCTAGCGAAATTCCTTGAATTATTAAAAAAATTGACTGGAGACACCCCAAAAACCATTAACCACAGAGGATACTGAAAACAGACCACGGAAAGCACGGAGAATACGGAATATAACCACGGAAGTTTCAGTAGTAATTTTCCGTGGTTCAGTGATTTCAGTGTCTTCAGTGGTTCTATTTCGTGCTTTCCTAATTTCGTGTTTTTGTGGTAATCTTTTCGATGCAAAGGAGGTTTTATGTTTAAAAGTATCAGGTCATTAGCGGTTTATGTCTCGGATATGGCAAGAGCCCAGAAATTTTATACTGAAATCCTCGGCTTTGAAATTACAGCTGATTTAGGACCGAATCTTTGTTTTCTGAACTCAAAAGCCGGGAAAATTCCAATTTATCTCGAAGGTGGGCAAAAAGCAGCTTCGATTGATAATCAGACCTGCCGTTTAAGTTTCTTCTTGGAAGCCGAAAAGTCAGCATCCGAAACTTATGCGGTGTTAAAGAAAGCTGGAGTAAAATTGCTTCAAGCTGAACCGGAATTGGTGGCGGATGATACCGCGTGTTTTCAATTTCAAGACCCGGATGGAAATATTATCGAGGTTTCGGGGAAACCATAGGATGTAGAAAAATATGGACATTAATTTCAAACCGTTTTTTAAAATATTGATTTGGGAACGACCAACTAAACTTTATGATGTTTTATGACCCTTCCCTCTACCATATAAACTACATCTTCACTAATATTGGTCGATAAATCGGCAATCCGCTCTAAGTTATGACCAACCCGGATTAAATGGAGCGAGGTTTCGATGGTTCGGGGTGAGGAGCTCAATAAGGGAATTAATTCGCGGATTATTTGTTTCATCAATTCGTCAATGATTGAGTCATGTTCACACACTTTTTTGGCGAGTTCGGCATCTTCCTGGATAAAGGCATTGACGCTGTCCCGAAGCATTTTAGCTACCTCATCCGCCATCTTGGGAATATCAACCAGTGGTTTGACCCTTGGCTGTCCGATCAAGAAGCGATTGCTTTCGGTTATATTAACAATATGGTCACCAATTCTTTCTAAATCGTTATTAATCCTCAAAACCATTAGTATTGTCCTTAAATCCTTGGCGACCGGTCCGTACTGGGCAATTAGAATTGTTCCGATTCTTTCCAGTTCAATTTCAAAATTATTCGCCTTCGGTTCATCTGTTTCAATCACATCGTCCAGCCAGGTCTTTTCTTTCGATATAAGTCCTTTAATGCTTTTATCCATCATATTTTCGATTAAGCCAGCATAGTCAATCAATTTTCTCTTATATTCGTTTATCTTCTCTTCTAATATCATACTAATTTCCTTATCCAAATTTACCGGTCAGATATTCTTCAGTCCTTTTGTCTTTTGGCGTCGTGAAGATTTTGTCAGTCGGACCAAATTCGACCAGTTCTCCCAGATAAATAAATCCGGTATAATCGGAGATTCGGGCGGCTTGGGCAATATTATGAGTAACCTGGATAATCGTTACGGTTTTCTTTAATTCAATTAATAGTTCCTCAATTCTTACGGTAGATTGTGGGTCTAATGCCGATGTTGGCTCATCAAGCAGTACGATTTCCGGGTCATTGGCTAAAGCGCGCGCGATGCAGAGTCTTTGTTGTTGACCGCCGGACAATTCAAATGCCGAAACATTCAATCGGTCTTTAACCTCATCCCAGAGCCAGGCATCGCGGAGGCTTTTTTCGACTCGCTCACTAATCTTATGTCTACCACTGCCACCTTTGATTTGAAGCCCGAACGAGACGTTTTCAAATATCGTTTTTGGGAATGGATTTGGTTTCTGAAATACCATTCCTACTTTCATTCTCAGCGCAAAAACGTCGGTCTTATTAGCATAGATATCTTTGCCATCAATAAAAATACTGCCTTTAATTCTGGTCCCCTCAATCAAATCGTTCATTCGATTGAAGCAACGCAACAGGGTAGATTTGCCGCAGCCGGAAGGTCCAATGATGGCAGTCAGTTTATTTTTATGTATCGGCATGGTTATATTGCGTAAACAATTATTACTACCAAACCAAACACTGAGCTCTTTGACCAGAATCTCTGATTCTACCATTTCTTCTTCCTTCGGATTCGATACCTTATGATTATTGCCACTAAATTAATACTTAAAACCAGTAGTAATAGAACAACCGCGGTTCCATAGGCAATCGGTACTTGAAATTTTGGTGCGGTGCCTTCAGTCATAAGCGCGTAGATATGATAGGGCAGTGCCATGACTTCATCCAAAATCGATTTGGGCAATTTTCTGGTATAGAAAGTAGCCGCGGTAAATAAAATCGGTGCGGTCTCACCGGCGGCTCGACCAACGCTGATTATCGCACCAGTCAGAATACTGGGAAGCGCGGTCGGCAGAACCACTTTCGTTATTGCCTGTCGTTTGGTTGCACCTAAGGCATAAGCTGCTTCACGAAAATCCAAGGGGACGGTCTTGATTGCCTCTTCGCTGGCATTGATAATAGTCGGTAAAACCAATATGCCTAAAGTTAAAGAACCGGATAATATTGAGACACCAAAACCAAATATATTAACAAACAATGCTAACCCAAAGAGTCCAAATACAATCGAGGGTACACCCGCTAAAGTATTTATGGCGGTTCTTATTGTACTAACAAAAAAACTGGGCTTTGCATACTCGGAAAGATAGATTGCCGCCAAAACTCCTAAGGGCAGAGCGAAAAGGATTGAGCCGATAGTTAAATAAAATGTGCCGATTATTGCCGGGAAGATACCGCCTTTGGTCATTCCATCTTTTGGCGCCTCAGTTAAGAACGAGAGCGAAAGAACCTTGCCGCCTCGGACAAAAATCAAGATAAGAAAGACTAAAAGAAATAGAATACTGATAAATATCGCTAATCTAATTAGAGTTAACCAAAGGGTCTGTTTAAATGTTCTTACGGTCATTTTCTCTTTATCTTCCTTTTGACCGATTCGGTTATTAAATTAGAAGCAAATATTATTATGAAAAGGACAATCGCAATACCAAACAAAGCTCGATAATGGTCATCGCCGACCACGGTTTCGCCCATTTCTGCCGCAATTGCTGAGGTCATGGGACGAACCGGTTGAAATATTGACTTGGGGATTATTGCCGAGCCGCCGGCAACCATTAAGACAACCATCGTTTCCCCGATTGCCCGGCCAAAGCCAAGAATAATACTGGAGATAATCCCAGACTTTGCCGCAGGAAGAATTATTCTTCTAATCGTTTCCCATTTATTGGCACCAAGGGCATAAGCCGCTTCGCGCAAGGATTTTGGCACCGCCGATATCGCATCTTCGGATAGGCTGGAAATAATTGGGACGACCATTAGACCTAAGATAATAGATGCAGTAAACGCATTCAATCCGGTATTCAGATGAAATAACCGCATAATAAAGGGCGAAAGGAAAGCCATACCAAATAAGCCAAAGATGACCGAAGGGATACCCGCCAGTAATTCAATAAAAGGCTTTAATATTTCCCTGGTCCATGGTCTTGCCATTTCGGAAAGATAGATAGCTGAGCCGACCCCAAGCGGAATTGATACGATAAGCGCACCTATTGTAACGACGATTGAGCCAACAATTAGCGGAAGGATGCCAAACTCAGCGGGTTCTGAAGTCGGATACCAGGCAGTACCAAAAAGAAATTTGAACAGTCCAGCCGTTTTGAAGATTGGTAAACCTTCCCGGAAAATACTAAAAATAATGCCAAACAGAAAAATTATTGAACATAAGGCAGCAAACAAGCTCAGGTATTTAAATAAGTTTTCTTTTATCACTCAGTAAGCCTTTCTTAAAACCAGCCGAGGAGGGGAGAAACCTCTCCCCTCAGCGCCGAACTGTTTCCGCTATCGCCTCCTGCCTTCCCTACTCTACCAACGGAACATATCCTGTTTCTTTAACTAATTTCTGACCATCCGGCGATAAGATGAAGTCAATGAATTCTTTAACTATGCCCTTTGGTGCACCATTAGTATACATATAAAGGGGACGCGCCAGTTTGTACTCTCCGTCGCGCACAGTTTTCTCGCTGGGCATAACGCCTTCGATTTTTAAAGCTTTAACTCCTTCTGAAAGAAAACCAAGTCCAACATAGCCAATTGCGCCGGGGGTTTCGGCAACCGTAGTAGCAACCGCTTTGTTCGAAGCAAGCATCAAGGCATCTTCTCTTACCTTACTACCTTTAAGGACTTTTTCGCCGAAGACCTCGTAGGTCCCAGATGCCACATCTCTTGAGACTACGACTATCGTCTGGTCAGGACCGCCTAGAGCCTTCCAGTTGCTAACCTTGCCGGTGTAGATATTCTTCAGAGTTACTATATCAAGTTCGGTTAATGAATTTTTCGGATTGACGACAATCGCTATTCCATCTAAGGCAACGGTATTTCCTACCGGATTTTTGCCTTTTTCCCGCGCCGCTTTTAATTCCTTGTCTTTGATTGCTCGGGACGAGTTACCAATGTCAACGCTACCGGCAATTAAAGAAGCGATTCCGACCCCGGAACCACCGCCTCTCACCGATACGTTAATTTCATTATGCATATCCATAAATGTTTCAGCCGCTTTCTGGGCAACCGGTAAGACGGTGGTTGAGCCACCCATCGTTACGCTGTTTTTTGCTCCAAATAAAGCCGAACTACTCATTAGTACCAATCCAACCAGGACCGATACCTTTACTATTGCATTTAACGATTTCTTCATTTTTTCCTCCTTAATCGATTAAATTATTGCCAAAGGTCCAACGGAGTTGAACCATTATCTGGTCGAGCGGTTTTTTATTGCTGTCATCATACATCGTCCTCTGCCAGTTGGTTTGGACAAAAAGGGTAGGTGTGCCTTGACCGTCGAAGAGAATATTCCAGTTGAAACCGCCGATTAATGTTGACCAGCCATCGTTTGCCGTACCGCTATTGGGGTCCCATTTGTCGTATCGCAATACCAGGTCAAGCGGTCGAATGAAACGCAGGACCGGCATTATCATAAAACCTTGACTCTTGGTTTCCTTATACTCACCGCGTGTCGTCACACCGTTGGTTTGAGCCAAATATTCAAACCAGGCATCAAGCGGTCCAAACGCAAATCGTGCCACACCGGTATAAGCCATTCTTTTGTCATAGGCGGTTTTTATGGTATCGATGAAACCAGCCTTCTCGTAAAGAACCGAGCCGCCCAGGGAAACGCCGGGTATAGGGATTAACCGCAAATTAACGACCGGCGCCGGATTAATATTAACTTTGCTGGCAGCTTTGGAATAGCCTTCACCATTGATTACTGAGATTGCATATTCGCCATAGCCTTTTGGAATGTAGCCGGTAAAATTAATACCGTAATCCGCCGAGGAAATTACTTTTTCTTTATCTTCCAGCGCTTTTTCAATTGTAACATATGTCCAGTCGTAAACCGTTCCGAAATAAGTCTTGTCCATGCCAAAGCTAAATCGGCTTAAAGGGATTGGTACAATGTCATTGAATTCGACATAAGCGTACTTCAATTTGATACCTGCCCCATCGTTGTATTTATCGCTGGCGAAAAAATCGAGATTAAATCTCCCTTTTATTTTGTCGGTGAAGGTTGGCTCGAGTCGTAAATAACCTCTTTCTAATGAAAAGGCGCTTTTTTGAGTTTTACCGGCTTGCCGTACCATCGTATAGCGGTCCCACAGTTCCATCGAAAGGTTGGTAGTAATCGCCAGCGTAATTTCGACGCTGAGCAATAGGCATAGCATTAGTGCTACTACTTTTGCTTTTTTATTCATTCTGCCTCCTTTTCAACTTATAGTGTTTTAATAATTTATACTTCGAGATTGTTAATTGAATATAAGGGTAATGTTAAGTTTTGGTTAAGAAGTTTGCAAACTTTAACTTGTTGAAAAGTAAGTGGTTAAATTACTTACCTTATAGCTTGTTTTGGCTTGGTTTCAGTCTTCTCAACCCCCGCTGTTTTAATTGTCTTACCCTTTCCCGGGGAATTTCTAAAATCTCAGCAATTTCCTTTAAATTCTTGCCTTGTTCAAAGAATAATCTTAAAACTTTTGCTTCAATTTCAGGAAATCCTTTAGGCAGATTGATTCTTGTTGAAGGTTTTTCAGGTTGAGGTTTTTCTTCTAAATCTTGGGCGATGTCAATATTCTCATCTAAGCTCAAAGCATTTAATGAAGTTTTTCGTTCCAATTCCAATGCTTGCAGAATCTTCTTTTTTATCCAATAAGTAGCATAAGTTGAAAATTTTACTCCTTCCTTTTCCCTAAATCTTTTTTTCGCTTCTAAAACCCCGATTAATCCTTCTTGAAGCAAATCGTCGAAAGGAACGCCGTATTTGATGTATTTTTGAGCGATACTTTTTACCAGTGGGATGTAATCCTTAATCCATTCATCTTGTTTCACTTTTACCTATCTAATTTAATTGTTCGACAAATTGGGAAATTTTACTTTTTATCTCGTCTCTTACTTTTCGGAAAACGTCTAATATTTCTTTTTCACTGCCTTTGGCTTCGGCTGGGTCGATGAAATCCCAATGCAATTCCTGCTTGGCTTTGCCTAAAAATACTGGGCACGTAGTTTTTGAATCCCCCCCACAAAGCGTGATAACATAATCAAATTCCTGTCCGGCAAATTCGGTTACTAATTTACTTCTTTGCTTGGAAATATCAACGCCAATTTCCGCCATTACTTTTATCGCCAAAGGGTTGACCGCAGTTATTTTACTTCCAGCACTTTCGACATGAAATAGGTCGCCATAAAAGTACGTAACAATACCTTCTGCTATCTGCGAGCGGCAGGAATTGGTAGTACAAAGGAAAAGAATTCGCTTTTTATTGTTCATAATGCTATCCTGGCTGATGGTTCATAGGTAAGGTAATAATGAATTTGGTACCGACCCCAGGCGTGCTTTCAACATCGATTTTTCCATTGTGGAGAAGGACGATATGTTTTACAATCGAAAGACCCAATCCGGTACCGCCCAGTTTTCGGGAATGCGATTTATTAACTACATAAAACCTTTCAAAAATTCTGGGCAGGTGTTCTTTTGCCATTCCGATTCCGGTATCTTTTACTTCGATTCTAATATCATGATTCAATCGCCGTGCCGTGATTTTGACTTCGCCCTTTTCGGTATATTTTATTGCATTATCGACTAAATTTATCAACATCTGCTCCAGATTAAAAGAATCGCCCTGGATTTGTGGTAAGTCGTCTTCAATGGCAAGTTTTAAATCGATTCGTTTTTCTTTAAATCTTGGCTCAAACAATGTTTTGATATTTTCTATTAGATTTTTTATATTTACCGCTTCGAAATCAGGCTTGATTTCTTTTTCTTCTAATTCGGACAAGTTAAGTAAATCTTGAACGATATTTATCAATCGCTCGGTATGCCGCTTAATAACATCTAGATATTGCCGATTCTTTTTTGAAATCTTCGTTTCTAAGGTTTCAACGTACCCTTTGATTGCGGTAAGTGGAGTTCTTAATTCATGCGATGCGCTGAGAACAAAATCTCTTTTTATCCTTTCTAATTTTCTGAATTCAGTTATATCGTGCAGAATTACGACTATCTCATTTTTTGCCGGTAAGCAGGCGAAACTGGTTAAAAATACCCTGTCATTAAATTCCAATTCATCGGTCAGATTGGTCTTTTCATCTTTAACTTTCTTTATCAGTTCACCGAAATTCGGTTCCCTTAAAACTTCCCAGTAGAACTTCCCTTCGGCTAAGTTATTCTGCACAATCTTATTAAAACCTTCGTTACTCAACCTTATCTTTCCCTTACTGTCCAAGACAACGAATCCTTCCTTTATCGAGGCAATAATTGTATTCAGTTCATCCTTCTGCTGCGACAGTTCAGTAAACGAGTTCTTAATTTGTGCGGTCATTTGGTTGAAACTATCGGCGAGTTCTTTTAATTCATCTTGATTTTTCAGAAAAACCCTTACCGAAAAGTCGCCAGTCGCGACCCTGCGTGCGGCATCAGCTAAAAGCCCAATCGGTTTTGATAAGCTTCTCGTAAGAATGAGCCCGCCGAGCAAAGACAATATAGTTATTATCAAAGCGATTCGGAAAATTTTCGCTCCTAAATTATTTAATAGAACATTTATTGTTTTTAACTCAAGACTTGCTCGGAAAACACCCAGGTTCTGCTGTTCTTTTATAATCGGCACGGCAACATACAACATCTCTTCTTTTAAAGTTGCACTGAAACGTATCGATTTACCAGTTTGGCGGTCCAAAGCCAGGATTATTTCCGGTCGGTTTCGGTGATTCTCCATTGTTTTGGGGTCAGCCTTTGAATCAGCAATGACGGTTCCATCCGGAACGATAACGGTAATCCTCATATCTAACTTATCACCGATTTTTTTTGCCAAAGAATCTATTTTTTGGAATTTTTTCTGCTCTAATAATGGACTAATTTCCCAACTAAAGGTGGCTCCAATGTTTTTCAAATTATTGGTAAGATGATTGATATAATGACTCTTAATGGTCTGAAAAGAGAAGATTAGGATTAATGCAGCAAGGGCAATAGTAATTAATAAATACCCGCCAAATAATTTAAAAAATATTGTTCGCTTCATACTTCTAACTTATAACCAACCCCACGTATGTTTTTAATGAACTTGCCGGCTTTGCCTAATTTCTCACGTAAATTCTTGATATGGACATCTACCGTTCGGTCCAAGACGACTTTTTCCTGTCCCCAAAGATAATCCAGAATTTGCTCGCGGTTGTAGACCCATCCTTTCTTTGAGGCAAGTAATTGTAAAACCTTGAATTCAGCCGGAGTCAATTCGATTTTTTTGCCTTCAAGAAATACTTCATATTTTTGTAAATCGATAACTAATATATTCCCAATTTCAATTTTCTTAGTTTCAGCGGTTGGAGCATGTCGTCTTAAAACCGCTTTGACCCGAGCTACCAATTCTTTGGGTGAAAAAGGTTTGGTTATATAATCATCTGCTCCAAGTTCTAAACCCAATAGTTTGTCCGATTCTTCGCTTTTAGCTGTAAGCATAATAACTGGAATCGATGCTAACTCATCCTTCCTTTTCAAATATTTACAGATTTCTAAGCCATCCATATCGGGTAGCATTAAATCCAATATTATCAAATCTGGTATTTGGGTATCAATAAATCGATAAAAGCTTTCTCCGTCTAAGAATTGTTTAACCTTAAAGCCGGCATTTTTCAGATGAAGCGATACTAACTCTAAGATATCTGGTTCATCATCAACTACGGCAATTAATTTATTCATGATATCATAAGTATAATATCTAGTTACTCACATTTGTCAATTTTAGAGTTCGGAATATTTTCAGATTAGTAACCAGCCTACGAACCAACTCCCCATGCTACTTACCCGAATCGGGCGAGTCAACCCCGAACCCGAACCCACACCCCGAAAGGACAGTGTTTAGGAGATAGTGGTTAGTGACTAGTGAAGATATATAGATATGGTAGGGCGGTCTAGGAGGTAGCCCCCCAGGTTGCTTAGGGGGCAACCTAGGGGTCAACTCCCGAAGTTACTCCCCAGCTTGCTCCCGAAGCCGCTCCCCAAGTTGTCCCCGAAGCTGCCCCCCAACCTGCTTCCTAACCAATCCCCTAACCAACTTAGGAGGCGACTCCCGAAGCGACTTCCGAGGCTACTCCCCAAGCCACCTACGGGGTCACCCCCTAGGTGGTACCCCCACCCAAGCCCGAAATTACGGTAAGCGTTTAACGAAGCTCGACTTAGGAGAAATTTTAGCTTGATTAAAAGGTAAGTTATAACTAACCTTTATCTGGCACAAAAATACCAAGACAAAGACAAATGTACTGTCGAAAAGGTCAAAAAAGATGGTAAATTATATGTCCGGTCATAAATAGCTAAGTAATTTAAAGCTTCTTTGGTAAAATTGCTTCCTTAAAATTTTGCATTAAAGCAGTTGACATAATTGTAAAATTATATATAGTTAAAGATTAAGGCATTTGAAAATCAAATTTAAATTTTACTTATAAGGAGGATATATATAATGAAAGTAAAAGAAAAAACCGTGACCCTTTCGGTTATCAAAGCCGATATCGGTGGCTATGTTGGTCATTCATCAAGTCATCCAGAGATATTAAAATTAGCACACGACCACTTAGCACAAGCTAAGAAAACAAAAAAACTTATCGACTTCTGCGTTACCAGTTGCGGTGATGATTTAGAATTGATTATGACCCATGACCAAGGTGAAGACTCGAAGATTATTCATAAACTCGCCTGGGATACTTTTTATGCCGGGACTGAATTAGCAAAAAAAATGAAGCTCTATGGCGCCGGTCAAGATATGCTGGTGGATGCCTTTTCCGGTAATGTGAAAGGCATGGGACCGGGTGTGGCGGAAATGGAAATCGTCGAAAGAAAATCCGAACCGATAATTGTGTTCATGGCGGATAAGTGCGCACCGGGTGCCTGGAACTTCCCATTGTTCAAGATGTTTGCCGACCCGTTCAATACGATTGGTTTGATTATTGACCCATCAATGCATGACGGCTTCCGATTCGAAATTCACGAAATTAAAAAAGACCGTAATTTTACTCTGTCCTGTCCCGAAGAAATGTATGACTTGTTGGCTCTGATTGGTTCTTCCGAAGATTATATTATTAAGTCAATATTCAAGAAAGACGGCACGATTGCGGCAGTCAGTTCAACCCAGAAACTGGCATTGATTGCCGGAAGATACGTGGGTAAAGATGACCCGGTCTGTATCGTTCGCGGTCAATCCGGCTTACCAGCAATGGGTGAAATTTTGGAGCCGTTTGCTTTCCCGCATCTGGTTTCAGGATGGATGCGCGGTTCGCATTACGGACCTTTGATGCCTTGCTCTCAGAAAACGGCTAATCCATCACGTTTTGATGGACCACCAAGAGTTATTGCCTATGGTTTCCAAGTGAGTAATGGAATGTTAGTTGGACCGCGGGATATGTTTGATGACCCATCGTTTGACTACGCTCGTGAATTGTCCAATACTATTGCTTACTTTATGCGTACCCATGGTCCATTTGAACCGCATCGGCTACCTTCCGGTGAGATGGAATATACTACTCTGCCTGAGGTACTAAAACGCTTGAAGACGAAATAAGCGTCTTATAGCAAAGCTCATCTCTAAAGTAGCGTCGAGATTTGAAATTTAAGAATCAAGTCCCGACGCTGCTTTGCATTGTGATTGTTCAAAGTTAGGGGAAAAGGGTAGCTGCAACCTTGAGGTTGCGAAAACTCATTATACTTCAATCGCTTTTGACCCCCGCCTTGGGCGGCTACCAATCCACCAAAATTTGAATATTTACTTTACATTGACCCCGCAATTTTTTTCTTTATTATTAATTAGTGCCTGATTTCGACAAGCCGGAAACGCCCGACTTAAGTCCTTCAGCTCCTTCTAGCCCAGAGCAACAATTTCCAATAAAACGTCGAGTCTCAGCTGGAACGATTTTAGTCGCTTTGGGCTTATTGATTATTTTGGGAGTTGTTGCATTATTTATTTTACGAACCCCTCGAAAAGAGATTGCGGCAAAAGAAGAAGTGGAAAAGGTTATAGAGGCTTATTGTTTAAGAAAAAACGAACTGCTTCCCAACGCACTTATTCGTTGCGAAGTTCCCGAACGGTTAGCCAAAAAAGCGATTACCGCATTGAGGAACTGCCAATTTGACTTCCGTCGTTGCAAGACTGGTGATACGATAAAGATTGTCACAGAATTTAGTAAAAGTGATTCTGTTATCAACGGTCAAGGCAGGATTCGAAAGATAGAATATCAAATGAATTATGACCAGATTTACGAAATTAATTTCGATTCGACTAAAACTACGGTTGCCATGGTCTACAAAGAATTTGAAGTTCGAACCGAATTGGTGCGAGGCAAAATCAGTTCTTCACTTTACGAATCTTTGATTGCTGCCGGAGAAAGGGCAGATCTGGCTTTTAATTTTGCCGATATTTTTGGTTGGGAGATTGATTTCTTGGTTGAAACCCAGGAGGGCGATTCGTTCTTTATTCTGGTTGAGAAGAAATACGCTGACCGCAAAATGGTTGATTATGGAAAAATCCAACTGGTTCGTTACAAGGGTAAGATTGGTGACTTTTACGGAATTTTCTATGAAGACCCCAAAGGGCGGAAAGATTATTATGATTTAGAGGGAAAATCTTTGCGGAAAGCATTTTTACGTTCACCTTTGCGTTATTCCCGAATCAGTTCTTATTTTAATAAAGCCCGGTATCATCCGATTTTGCGTATCGTCCGACCTCATACCGGTATTGATTATGTTGCCCCGCGTGGTACACCGGTATCCGCCATCGGTGATGGCACCGTTACTTTTGCTGGTTGGAAAGGTGGTTATGGAAGAATAGTTGAAATTGTCCACGGCAACGGCTACAAATCCCGCTACGGTCATCTTTCGGGTTTTGCTAAAGGAATTCGTACCGGGCGCCGGGTTGCTCAGGGACAAAAAGTCGGTTACGTCGGCTCAACCGGTCTTTCGACCGGTCCGCATCTCCATTTTGAATTAGTTCGACAAGGTGGTTGGGTAAATCCATTGCGAATCATTCCACCCCGAGCCGAACCGGTTAGAACTGAATATTTAGAAACGTTTTATCAAATTCGCGACCAGTTGCTTAAACAATTCTCGGAAATTAATCTTTAACCATCGTTTTTTGACGCTATCGATTCTTGACATAACAAAAAAAACCTCTATCATAACCTGCCGGTGAAAAAAAATTGCAGGTTCAGCTCCTTCCAGTCGCTGGACTCTATGAGTAACAGCTCCTTTCAGTCGCTGGACGCTTCGCGTATCGGGTCTTTCGTAATTGGGTTCGTAATCGGTATTTTGTCATTTTTTTCCTGTTCCCGTAACCAAAAAGATTCAGTAATCATCGCTGGCTCAACTTCAATCCAACCATTTGCCGAACGATTAGTCGAAGTCTATACGCAAAAACATAAAAATGCGAAATTTAACGTTCAAGGGGGTGGTTCAAGCGCCGGTATCAAGACCGTCCAAACCGGGGTCTGTAATATTGGAATGTCGTCACGGGAATTGAAACCGGAAGAAAAAGGTTTAATCGAGACCGTTATTGCTTATGATGGGATTGTGATTATCGTTAATCAAAAAAATCCTTTGACCGATCTAAGTCTTAATACGGTAGCGGATATTTTTGCCGGTAAAATAAAATACTGGAATGAAATTGGCGGTACTAAGCATCGGATAAATGTTATAATCCGGGAAGACGGTTCTGGTACCAGGCAGAGTTTTGAAGAAAAGGTCTTGCCCGATAAGGCGGTTACCGTGGATGCCTTGGTTCAGGATTCCAATGGGGCGGTTCGGGAAATCGTGGCAAATGACCCTAATGCTCTAGGTTATATTTCTTACGGATTAGTCGATAACCGAGTCAAAGCCTTAGACTTGGATTCGGTGGTGCCCACGGTCGAGAGTATTAAGCAACGAAAATACCCAATCGTAAGACCATTCTTGTTTCTGACTAATTGTCCGCACCAAGGTTTAGTGAAAAATTTTATTGATTTTGTGTTGAGCGCGGATGGACAGAAATTATTACAAGAGGAAGGATTAATACCGATAAATTAAAATGTCAGGTTGTGATTCACCTTAGATGAAAGAAAGGCTAATCGAGAAGGTTTTACTCCTCATCGCCTGTTCAGCAATTGCGATAATCCTTTTAATTTTCCTTTTCATTTTTATCGAAGGGTTGCCGGTCTTTGTAAAAACCGGTGTGTTTAAATTTATATTTTCCAGTAATTGGGCACCGACTAAAGGGCATTTTGGTATCCTACCGATGATTATTGGTTCAATCTTCGTAACTTTGGGTGCATTGGTTTTTGGCGTCTCGTTTGGTTTAGCCTGTGCCATATTGCTGGCTGAATTTGCGCCGAAAGGAACGGTGCGAATTCTTAAACCATTGATCGAACTCTTAGCCGGTATCCCTTCGGTAGTTTATGGTTTTATTGGCGTGGTTGTCCTGATTCCAATTATTCGCAACACTTTGGGCGGACCTGGGTTTTCAGTATTAGCCGCTTCGATTATTTTAGGGGTGATGATTCTACCGACCATCATCGCCGTATCCTTAGACGCCTTGCACGCCGTCCCCTTGGTTTATAAAGAAGGGTCTTTGGCATTAGGTGCCACCCAGTGGCAGACGACATACTATGCACTAATTCCAGCCGCGAAATCCGGTATCATTGCCGGAATCATTTTAGGCATGGGGCGAGCAATCGGTGAGACGATGGCGGTGATAATGATTGCCGGAAATTCATTAAAGATTCCAATCAGTTTATTGGACCCGGTTCGGACCTTGACCAGTAACATCGCCTTAGAAATGGGTTATGCCAGCGGTATGCATCAGCAGGCTTTATTTGCGACCGGTGTGGTTCTATTTATTATTATCATAATTTTGAATACTATTGCATTATTAACCATTGGTCGTAAATAATGGCTAAATCGACCTTCCGTATCCGTCCGATTTATACCCAACGCATGGTGCGAGTTGGGCTTTGGCTGATGACAATAATTACGCTCGCCGTCCTTTTCTTCATTATCATTTTCATTCTCGTAAAGGGATTAAGAGTTATTAATTTTGACTTTCTCTTTTCTTTACCTTTGCATATGGGTAAAGCCGGCGGAATCGTTTCAACGATAATCGGGACTATCTATCTTACCGCTTTAGCAATTCTGGTGGCAACGCCCTTAGGCGTCGGCAGTGCAATATATCTAACCGAATACACCAAAGAGAATGTTTTTACCAAGATTATTCGTTTCGGGGCTGACTGTTTAGCCGGAATTCCTTCGATTATCTTTGGTTTATTTGGGTTCATTCTGTTCGTAATAAAGTTTGGGATGGGTTGGTCGATCCTTTCGGGTGGACTTACTTTAGCCTTTATGATTTTGCCGACCATCATTCGAACCAGCGAAGAAGCAATCAAGGCGGTGCCAGTTTCTTATCGAGAGGTGAGTACGGCTTTGGGCGGGAGTAAATGGCAAACGGTGAGTAAGGTAGTATTACCCAACGCGCTGCCCGGAATCTTGACCGGTGTAATTCTTTCGATTGGTCGGTGTATTGCCGAAACCGCCTGTGTAATATTTACGGCTGGTTCATCGTTGCGGCTTCCGACTTCTTTATTCGATTCGGCTCGAACCATGGCGGTTCATTTCTATATTCTAACCCGCGAGGGGATTTCGATGGAACGGGCTTATGGCACCGCGGTGATTTTGATTATTTCAATCATTTTTGTTAATTTTATTGCTTATTGGATCATGTATCGATTCATTAGAAGAATGGGTGGTTATGCCGGTTAAGATTCAGGTCGAAGATTATCATTTTTATTTTGGGGATCATCCGGTACTAAAATCAATAAGTTTAACCATCAATGCTAATGAGGTTTTTTCAATTATCGGACCAGCCCATTCGGGCAAAACGACGTTTTTGCGGGCAATAAATCGAATGAACGACGATACCAATAACTGTCGTCATGAAGGAAAAATTTATATCGACCGTAAGGATGTTTATACAATAGATAAAAACATTTTGCGCCGTCGGGTCGGAATGATTTTCGCCACCCCAATCCCTTTACCGGGAACGATCTTTAATAATGTTGCGTATGGCTCAAGACTGAAAGGGATAAAATCGCTCAATACTCTACGTAATTTAGTGGAAAAGAGTTTGCGGGCAGCTTACCTTTGGGAGGAAGTGAAAGACCGTTTATCCGATTCGGCGCTACGTCTTTCCGGTGGGCAGCAACAAAGGCTATGCATTGCGCGCGCTTTAGCGGTTGAGCCGGAAGTATTAATGATGGACGAACCCTGCTCCGGGCTGGACCCGATTTCGACCGCCAAAATTGAAGATGCTTTAAGAAAATTAAAGCAAGAATATACGATAATTTTAGTCACCAATAATACCAAGCAAGCGGCACGGGTTGCCGATACGATTGCGTTTTTCCTTTCCGGGGAAATGGTTGAAACCGGCACACCCGAAGTGATCTTCACTAAACCGAAGGATAAAAGAACCGATGACTACATCGCCGGCAGAATGGGTTAATTTACCATAATTGGAGATGAACGAAGTCTTACCAATAACTTCAGCCCTTTCCGATATTAAAATTGGTATCGAAAATTTAAATGTTTATTATGAAGACTTCCATGCTATTATCGATGTCAATATGAAAATATCAGATAAAGCAATCACGGCAATAATCGGTCCTTCCGGTTGCGGTAAATCGACCCTTTTACGCAGCCTGAATCGAATGAACGAATTGATTGATGGTGCTCAGATTCATGGCAAGATTTTCTTAGATGGGGAAGATATTTATGAAATAGATGTTTTTGGTTTACGGAAACGGGTCGGCATGGTCTTTCAACGTCCCAATCCTTTTGCCTTATCGGTTTTCGATAATATCGCTTACGGTCCGCGCATCCACGGCGAAAACCGCAAAGGAGTTATTGCCGAAATCGTGGAAAAGAGTCTTAGTGCGGTGAATCTCTGGAATGAGTTGAAAGACCGCTTGAAGTCGAATGCTTTGACTTTGACCGACGAACAAAAACAACGGCTTTGCATCGCCCGATTATTAGCGGTTGAGCCGGAAGTCCTATTAATGGATGAGCCATGTTCGACTTTAGACCCGATTGCGACTTTGCACATTGAGGAATTGATGCGCGCTTTGGCAGAAAAATACTCGATTGTTATCGTTACCCATAATATGCAGCAAGCCGCCCGGGTTTCAAACTATTCTGGATTTATGCTTTTGGGTGAACTGGTCGAATTCGGTAAAACTTCGGATATTTTCACCAGCCCCAAAGACAAACGCACCGAGGATTTCTTATTAGGCAGATTTGGCTGATAAAAAACACAGATAGACACAGATAAGAATACACGAAAACACGAAAGGACGAAAGCACGAAAGAAGAGAAAAAGTTTTTGGGGTTGTTTCCCTTTCGTATTTTGCCTCAGATTTGATAAATTATTTTTCGTGTCTTCGTGGATTTTCGTGATTTCGTGTTATCTTCTCGGTGTTAATTTGATTATTGACTTTTGTCTAATTTTCGCTAAAAACTAAAGCAATGGAATGTTTTGCCCAAAGGTTGAAAAAAATCCCACCTTATTTTTTTGCGGAACTCGACCAAATAAAAAAAGAAATAAAAGGTGAAATCATTGATTTTAGCGAAGGTAACCCGGATTACCCGACACCAAAGCCAATAATTCAAGCAATGGTTGAAGCCTTGCAAAATCCGATTTATCACCGCTATCCGACTTACCAGGGAATGCTGCCAGCACGGGCTGCGGTAGTGGAATGGTATGAGAGGCGGTTCGGAGTCAAGCTCGACCCGGAAAAAGAAGTCTGTATGTTGTTAGGCGCCAAAGAAGGGGTTGCCCATCTGATTTGGGGAGTGGTAGGAAATGGCGATAAAATTGCCGTTCCCGACCCGGCATTTCCAATGTATTATAATCAAGCATTACTTGCCGGCGGGGAACCGATAATAATGCCCTTGCATGAAAAAAATGATTTTTTACCAGATTTATCCTTGTTCCGAGACCAAAAAATTAAATTAGTTTGTCTAAATTATCCCAATAACCCAACCGCGGCGGTTGCGCCACTAAGTTTTTATCGAGATTTAGTCAATCGTGCCCAAAAACAGGGATTTTATATTTATAACGATAACGTTTATTCGGAAATTTATTTCGATTCACCGCCAGTGAGTATTCTGCAAGCGGCTGGGGCAAAAGAGTGTTGTATTGAATTTCATTCGCTTTCTAAAACATTCAATATGGCGGGCTGGCGTATCGGATTTGCCGTAGGAAATTCGAACCTAATTTCAGCGATGCTAAAGATTAAACAAAATACCGATTCTGGTCCTTTTTCCGCAATCCAAGCGACTGCGATTTATGCTTTGCAACGGGCTGAACGATTTACTAAATCGATTCGTTACCTTTATAAAAAAAGACGAGACCGATTGGTGGCAGGCTTAAATAAATTGGGCTGGGGTGTAAAAAAACCAAAGGCAACTTTTTTCCTCTGGAGTAAGATTAAAGATAGGGATTCGATAACGTTCACTAAGGACCTTTTACGGCAGAGCCAAATTATGGTTGCGCCCGGGGCTGGCTTCGGTAAATACGGTGAAGGTTATATTCGATTCGCCCTGGTCGTGCCCGAAACTAAAATCAAACAAGCCCTTAAAAATTTAAAACAATGGCATTAATCATCCAGAAATTTGGCGGCAGCGCTTTAGCCAATCTTACCCGGATTAAAGAGGTAGCAAATAAAATCGTTACCAGTAAAAGACGAGGCGATAGAATAGTTGTAGTTGTTTCCGCGATGGGCGATGAGACGGACCGGTTAATGGAAATGGCACATCAGATATCTGCCCAGCCTTCAAAGCGGGAACTGGATATGCTCCTAACCGCCGGTGAACGTCAGTCAATCGCTCTGCTCGGTATCGCCCTGGCGGAATTGGGCTGCGACGCGGTGTCTTTAACCGGTTCCCAAGTTGGTATTGTTACGGATGAGAATCACACCGATGCCCGGATTATGAAGATTAAATGTTTTCGATTGCAGGAAGCGTTAAAATTGGATAAAATTCCAGTGGTTGCCGGATTTCAAGGAGTTAGTATTAGTCGCGAAATTACCACATTAGGACGGGGCGGTTCCGATGTTACCGCGGTGGCACTGGCGGCTCGACTTAATGCCGACCGCTGTGAGCTTTATAAAGACGTTAATGGCTTGTTTACCGAAGACCCTAAGCAATTTCGCGGGGTGAAAAGAATTGCCGAAATCCCTTATGATGAAATGTCCGAACTGACCACCTCGGGTTCACAAGTTTTACACCCGCGCGCTTGTGTACTCGCGGCAAAATACAATTTAAATTTAGTGATAAAACCTGCCCCGCACCTGGGCAGAACCGAGATTGGTTCGTCTCGCTTCGCTCAACGGACGCCAAGCGTAACGCGGTCGCTCGCAATGACCAGAAAAGGTGCGGGGTCAATTTACGATGGGGGAGAAGGAACTATGGTCAAAAATACGAGACAGCTGGAAAAACCAATGGTGCGAGCGATAACGCACTCGGCAAACCTGAGTCGTTTCTCTTTAATCGGCGTGCCCCAGCAAGAACGATGTCTCTCGCAAGCAGTATCACAATTGGCGCAAGCGAAAATTCCTTTAGTTTTCTTTGCCCACGGTGTCCCGGTAGGACACCGGTTCGACCTATCATTTATCATTCCCGAGCCGGCGTTTAAACAGGCGGAACAGGTTTTAGCTCGGATAAAAGTGAAATTAAAAGCCGAGAAACTGATGATACAAAAAAACCTGGGTTCCGTCTCATTAGTTGGACCGGGCATTGGTAGCGACAGTAAAATCATTGCTGCCCTGTTCAATACGCTACAGCGGGTGGGGGTCCATACCGATGCCTTTTCGACCGCGGAATCAAAAATCACCTGTTACTTTAATCAAGAATTGCTGAGACCGACGATTGAGCATTTGCTGGACAAATTTAATTTACGCGAAAAACCAAAAAGATGACGAAACAAATCGTTGAAGCACTGCTTTTTGCGGCAAATGCGTCCTTGAGTCTAAGCCGACTGGCTCAGATTGTAGGAAAAGACCCGTTGGAAATTATCCAGGCAATTGATGCGCTAAATCAAGATTACGAGGCGACCGGCCGAACCTTCCGGATTCATCAAGTTAGTGCCGGGTACCAACTTTATACTTTAGCCGACTATGGGCAATGGGTCAGAAGTTTATTTGAGCATACCCATCGGGTGCGGTTATCCAAACCGAGTCTCGAGGTTTTGGCGATTATCGCTTATGAACAACCGGCGACCAAACCGGAAATCGAGAAGTTACGCGGGGTTGATTCTTCCGGACCAATCATGACCCTGCTGGAGCGGAAATTGATTCAGGTGGAAGGCAGGGCGAAAAAACCGGGTAATCCATTTCTCTACCGAACGACTAAGGAGTTCTTAAGATATTTTGGCATAAATGAACTTTCCGACCTGCCCCGAAAAGAGGATTTAGAAGAATTTCTTTCGCACCGGCATGAACAACTGAAAACCGGCGAAGAAACCGAACCGCCCGAGTCGGGTCTCAACGAAGGGTCGATTCGACCAGCGGAAAGTCTGGACGAAATGTTACCGAACCAACAATCCCAAACTCCAGTTACCAGTACCAGCGAAGGGTCATAGATAAATGGCTGAAATTAAACTACCGCCACCGGGTGCCGTAATTATTGGTGTCATCACCCAAAACTTAGAAATTTTAACATCCGCCCAGGTTCTTTTAGAAAAAGAATTGGGACCGATTGAACATAAAAGCCAAGTAATTGACTTTGATTTTACTGATTACTACGAAGTGGAAATGGGCAAAAACTTATTGCGGCTCTGGCTGAGTTTTGCCAAACCGGTTGCCCCGGATCAATTGCGGGAAATTAAATTTAAAGCAATAGAGATTGAAAAGAAGTTTCTTGATGCGAACGGTAAAAGGAGAATTAATCTCGACCCTGGAGTATTAACGTTATGTAATTTAATTCTTGCCACCACTAAAAACTATTACCACCGGATTTATCTGGGCAAGGGGATTTATGGGGAAGTGACCTTAGTTTATCGCCATAATAATTTTGAACCCTTAGCCTGGACCTATCCGGACTACCGTAGCGATACCGCACTCAATTTCTTCAAACCGGTGCGGCAAGCTTTACTAAATGCCAATTTGATTTCGGCAGATTCGCTACGAGGTTATTGCGGGGCGGAATCGGACGGCTTGAAGCAAGTCCCGGGTCAAGCTTCCCGAACCCGATTCGGGGAAAGGGTCGATTCGACAAGCTTGCCGCCCGCGCCAGATAAAAACAGGAGAAAAAAATGAGGTCACGTTTTATCAAAGAAGAAATCCATTATACCGGTGAACAGCTCCAATCTTTGTTCGCCTACGATACATTCGCCGTGGCGGGCGATTCGATCGTCGCTTTCATCGGAGCTTACGATGTTTCCTTAAGAGAGATTGTTGACTTAGAGGATTTAAAGACTTCCAAACGTCTCGTCTCCGCCAAAATGATCCACTTTATTGCCGAACACTTCGATGTCGATTTAGAAAAAGCGATTCTGCGTCAATATCTCTTAATCATGATAATTAAGGAACTCTTAAACGAGAAGATGGCGAATCTGAAGATAACGAGAAATGGTACTGACCTGCAAGATAACGATGCAAAATTAGTCGTTTCGACCGCAACTGCCTCACCGGTTTCTTCCCTGGTACACGTCGGGGTGAATATCGTTGCCCAAGCCGATTCACCAGTTAAAACTAAGGGTTTGGCTGATTATAAGATAGAGCCGGTCGCATTCGCTTCGGAAGTGATGGACCGCTACACAAAAGAAATCGATAAAGTCGGTCAAGCCCGCTGCCGAATACGTTGGGTGGAATAATACGACTACGCAATAAGCTTTATGCGTAAAGCTCCCAGGTTTGCGTTGAGCGTTAAGCGTTTTGCGTGAAGCGATAGTTTATGAATGATATTAAACGATTATTTATAACCGGTCTTGTAACCCTTATACCGGTTGCTATCACCATGCTCATTTTCTACTTTTTCATCTCCTATTTAGGTTCAATCTTCCGTCCGCTGTTGAGTTCTCACCCGTTATTACATAATTTACCGGTTCCTTTATTGTCGGTTTTTGGTTTCATTCTGCTACTGGTTATCATCCTGGCGATTGGTGGGTTAACTGAAGGGTTATTTGGTCGATGGTTTTTGCAACTGATTGATGATGCACTGGCACGAATCCCTTTAGTCAGAGACGTCTATGGCTCGGCTCGGCAACTTACCCAATCAATTTTTGTCGATAAAAAATCTTTGCGTAAAACGGTATTAGCCGAATATCCCAGAAAAGGTTGTTATGCAATCGGGTTTTTAATGGTTGAAGAAAGGATTGACCTCGGCAACAATAAAAAGGGGATTTTTGTCTTTCTGCCGACCACGCCCAATCCCACTACCGGTTGGCTGGCATTATTGCCGGAGGATGAAGTGATTGAGACCGATATGTCAATCGAACAAGGGCTTAAACTGGTTGTTTCCGGGGGCGTGGTTTTTCCCGAAGAAGTGAAGAAATGGAAATTGGACGGCAAAAAGTTCGCTTCACCCAAATAATCTTTTAATTTGATATTCCATAATACCAGACAATATTGACAAATGAATTTAGAAAACTAAAATACAATTTATGGAAAATAAAAAAGTAATCGTTATTTATTATTCAAGAACCGGGACAACCAAAAAAGTTGCCCAGGCGATTGCCGACAACCTGTCTGCGTGCGGCACTGCACAGGCAGGTCTGAAATGTGATATCGAAGAGATTATCGATACTAAGAATCGAAAAGGACTTTTCGGTTGGTTACGCTCCGGCTCAGATGCGATGAAAGAAAGACTGGCAGTGATAAAGGAGATTAAACATAATCCAGCATCTTATGATATTATCATAATGGGGACACCAGTTTGGGGAGCTAAAATAGTACCCGCCATTCGAACTTATATCACGCAAAATAAAGAATCACTGAAAAATGTTGCTTTCTTTTGCACCGCTGGCGGGTCAGGTGAGAAAGCATTAGAAAATTTAGAAAATTTTATTGGGCGAAAGCCAGTTTTTTCATTCGGGGTGAGAAGAAGAGAAGTAGCAAGTGGGGGATATGTTCAGAAAATAAAAGAGTTCTTTGATAAGGTAAAAATTTAATTGTAACTATTTAGCCACCCCGAAAAGCGGGCACGATTCGTGCAAGGCACAAAGACGCAAAGTTGTAATCAATGAGTTTACTATTTCTACAAACTTATTATACTGCTTGACACCATTCATATCTAAGTTAAAATCAATTTAAGGAGCATAAAATGAAAATGTCTAAATTAAATTTCTTACTTGTGACTTGTCACTTGTTACTTGTGACTATCCTGTCTGCCCAATGGCTGGAAACGACAATCTATGTTCCCGATTCGCTATACGGTGTTTCTTATCCTAACGCTTTCACCTATAATGCAACCAATAATACAATCTATGTCGGTGGTCAATATGGCAATTGTGTAATTGCAATTGATGGCGAGACCAATCAGAAGATTGCAAAAATTCCCGCTGGGAGCGGTATTGATGCTCTTTGCTGGAATCCGACCAACAACAAGGTCTATTGTACTAATAGCGGAGTCTTCCTAAATTATGATAGTACCGTTACCGTAATTGATGGTGCAACCAATTCGGTAATTACAACCGTTACCGTAGGAGATGAACCTTGTGCCTTAGCCTACAATCCGACCAATAATAAGATCTATTGTGCTAATAGTAGTAGCGATAATGTCACGATAATTGATGGTGCAACCAATTCGGTGATTACAACCGTTACCGTAGGAGATAGACCTTTGGACTTAGTCTACAATCCGACCAACAACAAGGTCTATTCCGCTAATTATAGTAGTGATAACGTAACAGTGATTGATGGTGCAACCAATTCGGTGATTACTACTCTTATAATTGGAGGTTCATTTGATGCTTTAGTATATAATCCGACTAATAACAAGGTATATTGCGCTAATTATTATAGCAATAATATAACCATAATTGAGGGTGCAACAGATTCAGTGATTGCAACCGTTCCAGTAGGAAGCGGACCTTATGCCTTAGCTTATAATCCAACCAATAACAAAGTTTATTGCGCTAATCAGAGTAGTGGTGATGTAACGATAATTGATGGTGCTACCAACTCGGTGATTACAACCGTTGCCGCAGGAAATTGGCTTTTTGCCTTAGCTTATAATATAACCAATAACAAGGTCTATTGCGCTAATTATCTTGGTGACATTGTGACGATAATTGATGGTGCAACCAATTCATTGATTACAACTGTTGCCGTAGGAAATCGTCCTTTGATCCTAGTTTATAATTCGACCGATAACAAGGTTTATTGTGCTAATTCATATAGCGGTAATGTTACGATAATTGATGGTGCAACCAATAATGTTATTACAACTGTGACGGTTGGAAGGGCTCCTTGTGCTCTTTGTTATAATCCGACCAACAATAAGGTTTACTGCGCTAATTATAGTAGTGCTAATGTGACGATAATTGATGGTGTGACCAATTCAGTGATTACAAACGTTACTGTAGGAAATGGACTTTGGGCTTTAGTTTATAATCCAACCAATAATAAGGTCTATTGTGCAAATAGGGTTAGTGATAATGTGACTGTAATCGATGGTATAGCCGACTCAGTGATTACAACCGTTTCCGTTGGAAATGAACCTTATTCTTTAGTTTATAATTCGATGAATAATAAGGTCTATTGTGCAAATAATGGTAGTGATAATGTAGCAGTAATTGATGGTACAAGTAATTCAGTGATTACAACCCTCACCGTAGGAAGAGAACCTTGTGCTTTTACTTATAATCCACAACAGAACCGCGTTTATGTAGCAAATTATGTTTCTTCGAATATATCAGTAATTCGGGATGTGGGTGGCGGAATCGCAGAACGCACTAAGCTTGATGCTGAACGCTTTACACCAGAAATTTATCCGAATCCGGCAAGGTCATTTCTTGCTATCCGCTTACCGCTATTCGCATACCGCCAGAATATAAAAATCTTTGATGTATCAGGAAAGTTAATAAAGGTTGAAGAAAAGGTCACAAGTGAACAAAGTCACAAGCAAGAAGTAAAAATTTCTCTGAAAGGAATAAATCCCGGAATCTATTTCTTAAGAATCGGCAAAGAAACCAAAAAGTTCCTAGTCGTAAAATAGGAACCAGCCCCCGAACCAACTCCCCAAGTTACTTAGGGGGCTACCCCCTAGGTGGTACCCCCTCCCAAGCCCGAAATTACGGTAAGCGTTTAACGATGCTCGACTTAGAATAAATTTTGGGTCAAAAAGAATTGTATTTATAATACACATTTTTGACCACAGAGGACACTGAAAATTAGCCACGAAAACACAAATTCACGAAGAGAAGAAAGACTATTTAACGCAGAGATAACGGAGATAGCAGAGAGTGAAGTATTATGAAAGTTCGACTGCGAGAGTATAGAAGTAATTAGTTGAAAAGTCTAAGAGTCTAAAAGGAAATGAGACCAAAAGCTAAGTTTATTGACATAATAAGTTAATAAGATATAATAAATTATGAAAACCGATTGGTTTTCGAATAAACCTAAGTATTAGGTTATAAGTAATTTATAAGAAAAGGCGATTACCAAAAATTTATCAGTATTATGAAACCGAAACATAAAACTTACGTTTTAAAAATTAAAGGCAATAATCCCAAAAAAGAATTGGAATTTGAAATTGATTTTCAATCGTCCCTGACTACCCAGGAACGTTTTGAAATGATGTTTAAAAAGTCTAACCAAATCAAGGAGCAGTTACTCAAAAATGGACATCGAAAACCTTTTAAAGTTATTAAACGAATTTAAGGTTCGGTATGTAATTATCGGTGCTACGGCTTTTCCGGTGCACGGCTACACCCGCGCGACCATGGATACCGATATATTTATTGAACCGACTGAGAGTAATGCTAACCGTTGCTTAAAAGCATTGGAGAAATTCGGCTATGATATAACCGATATTTCAGTGCCGGAACTTCTGACCAAAAAGGTCCTGATTCGGCAATATTTGGTAGAAATTGATATTCATCCTTTTGTTACCGGCATGAAGTTTAAACAGGTTTGGAAAAACAAGGTAAAGGAAAGGATTGGGAAAACCGAAGCCTATTTTGCCAGTTTGGATGATTTGATTAAGATGAAAAAGGCAGTAAAAAGACCAAAGGATAAAGAAGACCTTAAAGTTCTGCAAGGGCTAAAAAGTAGAAAATAAAATCAATATCGGGCAATAAAAAGTCACTAGTCACAAGTAAGAAATACTATAGGCTTGATGCTTTTAGCGTTATAGGGCAAAGAATAATTTCCCTGCCAAATTTTTATTGATATAGGGTTTACTTTGATTCATTAATGGCTATAATACATCTCAACCAATTATGGAAAATATGCGAATTATTAAAAGTAAAATCGCTCGCCCGGAATTGCAAAAGATTGCGGAAGAACAATTCGGTGATTTGGTTAAGGCGGTGGTTGACGTCGAACAAGGAATCATGGCGGTTGGGGGTGAATTGCACGCCGATGAAGAAACGATTTTGCTTGAACAAGGTTCACAACAAGCGAATTTATGGGGCATTAATCTTTATCCCGCCGAGCCTAAGGATAAATGGATAGAATTTGATTCGGTTATTAATATTCGACCATCGGCGGGTAACCGTTCACGCGGGGTTGGCGACCCGAAAGTGCGAGAGAAAATTAGCCGAATCGTTAATTTATTGGTAACCGGATAAAATGGAATATCATCGTAACTTGACATTAGAGCGTTGGCAGCATTTTTCAATTTTAGAACAGTTAGCCAACATTGGCGCCGAGGTAGGTCGGGCTTTGTCCTGGAAATCAAAAGGCGAGCCAGAAAAAAGTCAAAGAGCTTTGGAACGAGGATTGGAACTTTTTGATTTAACCATCCAGGACCGGCGCTGGCTTTATCGCTTAAAAGAAATTCTCAGGATGAGGGAAATTGTCTGTGATTATTTTTGGGGTGATAATCAATACCAATCCACCCCGGAATCATTGGATAAATACTTTTTACTTTTTGCGATTGCTGCCCGTCGACAAAAATAATCGATATTTACCACAGATAAACACAGATAAGATACACGTAGATTGCTGAAATATCGAAATCCGAAGCACTAAATCCGAAACAATATCTAATTCAAATAATCCAAATTCCAAACGTTTGGGAAATTATGATTTTAAATTTGTTTCGAAATTCGAAATTAGGATTTCGGATTTAAAGGGGTCAGCCCCCGAACCAACCCCCCAGGCTACTTAGGGGGCTACCCCCGAGTCAACCCCCGAACCAACTCCCCAACCAACTCCCGAAGCCGCTTCCCAGCTAACTCCCCAACCAATCCCCCAACCAACTTCCTAACCAACCCCCTAACCAACTTAGGAGGCAACTCCCGAAGCGACCTCCGAGGCTACTCCCTAAGCCACTTAGGGGGTCACCCCCTAAGTGGTACCCCCTCCCATCGACGAAAATACGATAACCGATTGACGAAGGACTACTTAGAAGAAATTTTGGGTCGATTTCAGGTAAACCTTTAAGTATTACCTTCGGACACCACTAAGAGAGCAAAAATAAAGCAGATTGTTAATATAAACTTCCGATTCCAGGCACCAAATCCTAAATAATCTCCAAATCCCTATTTTACGAATGACAGCGAATTTAGAAGAACGAATTCCGCGAATGATACCGAATTCACCAAAGAAGAAAAGAATTGCTTAAAATCCGTGTTAATCTGTGTGCATCTGTGGTTAAATTATTCTCTGTTAGCTTTGTGTTCTCGGGTGTTTTACTTTTTAGTGAATCGGCTCGGGTTTTTGAAATTTAGCCAAAAGATTCCGAGCAATACTCGAATAAGGCGAACTCGGAAAATCAACAATCAATTCCTCTAAAGTCTGCTGGTACTTAACCTCATCCTTTAATTTTTCGGAATAGATTTTTGCCTGCTCGAATTTCGCCTGAGGCAGTAACCGGCTATTGGGAAATTTAGCTTTCAATTCCTGTAAGGCGCTGAGGGCTAAATTCGGCTCCTTTTTTGCCAGATATAATTCGGCTAAAAGGATAAAACTGTGTTCGGCGATTTTGTCGTTTTGCTTGATTAGTTTCTGAGCAAGATTGATTGCATCGTCATAGTTGCCTAATACTTGATTGAATGAAGCCAGAGCGTAATCGGGTAGATTTTCCTTGCCTTCGGCTAATAAGATACCGATTTCCAGAGCATCGTTCAAAAGCGGACTGGCGGGAAAATCATGGCTGAGTTGCTGAATATATTTTTGGCAAGATTCGAATTGGGCTTGGAAAAAATTAATCTGGATAAGGGAAAATAAAGAACGGTCCGAAGTTTTGCCCATTTTGGCTAAAGCCTTTTTTGCCTCATCGAGCTGCCCCAAGTTAATCAGCGATGCCACCAGACCATAATATGCCGGTTCGGAGGGTTGTCGTTTGATGACTAACCGGTAATTTTCTTTGGCGGCTCGGTTATCGTGTAATTCCAGACGCTCGAGTTCAGCTAATTCGAAACGGGCTTCGATACTCGATTCCTGTTGCAAGACTTCAGCCGCTTCGGCTACTTTGCCCAACTTTCTTAAGACCCGTGCTTGATCCGAATGATTGCCCAATTTCTGATAAAGATCCGCCGCAATCTGGTATTGTTCTTGTTCTTCGCAGAACCGGGCAAAACTATAGAGTTCGTTGGGCGAATTGAGAGTTTTTATTTCCGCCACCGCTTCGGAATACCTTTTTTGTGATAGATAAAGTTTAGATAATAGTCGGGCGCGTAATTCTTTATTGGTCAAATTGTTCAATTCATTGAGAACGGCGGAAGGATTGGTCTTGGCAAGGTAGGACCGGAGCCGTGGTTCGTAACCGGGCAGCTGCGGCGGGTTAGCATCAAGGAATTTCGTGATTTCGCGCGTCGCTTTTAAATAATCGCCGTCGGCTTCGTATAAATCAATCAGCATCGGTTCAAAACCGATTGGATTTTTTCTCAGCTTCTGAAAATCCAGGACAAAGCGGATGGCATCTTTATACATTTTCTCCTGACTCAGCATCGCGCTGATTCGACCAAAATAATCCGGGCTTAGGTTAAAAGCTTGGTTTAAATAATCTAAACTTTGTTTCTTTTTGCCGAGTTTCAGAAAGGCTTCGCCAATCGAAATCAGCAAATCGGGCGATTTCGGATTCTTTTTTAATAATTCCAGGGATAAGGTCAGGAACTCCTGGTAATTGCCCAAGCTAAAACTGACTCGATAATAGCTGTTATAGACCGAAGGGTTGAAAGGATTTTCGGTGAGATATGCCTGGTAAATCGTCTTGGCTAAAGCAAGTTGCCCAGCCGCTTCGTAACGCTGGGCGAGGTTAAGGTCTTGGGCAAGAAGTAGTGAGAAAATAAATAATGCGCAGATGATAGCCGCAGACTTTAGTGAGTATGCAAAAATCCTCTCCCTTGATGGGAGAGGATGAAGGTGAGGGTGAAAGATGTTGATAATACAAAACCTATCACCCTCCCTTTTATTCCCTCCCGTCGAGGGAGGGAAGATTATTATATTTTTGCACAGTCTCTTTAGCCTGCGAAAATAAAAGAAACGCAACCTTAAGGTTGCGGCTACCTTAAGGCATATAGTTTTAATTAATAATTTATTCATTCAATAAAGATTCAAAATAGAGTTTGATTAATCGCTCGTAATCTTTGGGATAACCTTCTTTGAGGGCTTGTAATAGTTTTTCGCGTAAGAGTTTCTTCCGTTCACCTAGATCGGTCGGTAAAGTCGGACTGGTTGGAATTTGATATTCTTTGCCCACCTCACTCTCCCTTTTTTCTTTGAACTCTCGTTGGCGGACGCTGCGCTGGACATCAAGCAGCCGGTTGAGAATCTTCTCTTGCCGTCGGATCAAATCCCGGGTCACGACCAGTTGCGATAAATCCCGTTCCACTTGTTTCATTTCTTCGATCACGGCATCCAGGTTACTCATTAATCCCGGTTCGACCCCCATGCTTTGACGCATTTCCTCTAAGGTTTGTCTTATCCCACGCTGTTTGGACAACATTCGTTCGATTTGGGCAAGTTGCTGGGGCGAAAGCCCGCCCGGCATTGGTATCGGTAAGGGCAGTCCGCCCATTTCTTGATTTAGCATCATCTGCTCGGCGGTCATTTGGGATAATTGCTCTAAAAGACTCTCCATGCCGCCGCCAAAACCGCCGCTCTTTTGTGCCTGACCAATAGTATTAAGGATTTTTTCGGTGGCGGCGTCTAAGCCGGACCGAGCTTGTTCCATACTTCTTTTGGCGTTATGGGGATTGTTATCCTGCAGATTATTGGCGGCGGCTTCCATATTATTAAGCGAACGGATGATATCTTCGCTTAGATTGGGCGGAATTTTAATGCTTTTCCGGGATAGCGCCGCCAGACTCTCGGCAATCGTTCGGCTCGCTTCCTCGATCCGCTTCTGGGCACCCGCCAGTTCCGAGAGATTTTGATTCTTGTTTGTCATATTCTCCAGGCGTTCCTGTTCCTGAGATAATGTAACCAGGTCACGCGCCGCATTCAACAGTTTTTCACTAATCTCTTGTGAACGTTTATCCTTCAGTTTTTGAGTCAGGGCTTCGAACTGCTTTTTTAGACTGGCTAAGTCTTTTAAAAGCTTCTGGCTTTGATTCTTGGCTGGATTCTTTTGTCCCTGTTGCAAGCTTTTGGCTAACTCGCCGGCTTGGGCAGAAGCTTGCATTTCGGACAACTCTTGCATTAATTTGGCTAAATCCTCGGCTAATTCCTTATCACTTATCTCCTTACTCAACGCTTCGGTTTCTTTTTCGAGACTTTCTAATCCTTCTTTGATTTTGTTTTCGGCGGGAGCGAGTTTGGTCAGGTCTTCATTAAATTTAGTATTTAATTCCTTTTGGGCTTGATATAAAGCATCGGCTTTTTTTGCCAGCGCTTTTAGCTTTTCTTCTTCCTGAATGTTCTTTAATAGCTCGACCGCGCGCTCCAGCGCCTTTTTCAATTCATCCTGGGATAATTTAAACCGCTCCATCACATTCTTCATTTCGGGTGATTGTTTTTCTAAGGCTTGACTTAGATTCCGGAGGGCTTCTTTTAACTCTTGGGGCAGAAGTTCGGATAGCAGATTTTGTAATTCCTGGAGTTTTTCAATCGATTCTTTATCCAGCATCAAACCTTCAAACATATTTTCCAGCGTGTTTTTTACATCCTGTTTGAGGTCTTCGATTTGGTCGAGCAGTTTCTTCTGATTCGAAACCATGTTTCCTAAAGACGTTTTCTCTTCCCAATCCAATTTCCGTTCTTTTTTCAATGCTTGGTCAATTCGCTCCATCTCCTGTCCCAGTTGCTCTTGCTGGGTGGCGATTGGCTCCAGCTGTTCCTTGGTTTCGGTGGTCTGATTGGTGGCTTGCGAATAGATTTCGGTCATGGTGGGAAATCGAATCGTGTACATTTCGGTTGAGCTTTTCTTTGGTCCGGCGACGGCGTCGTTATCCGAAACGGTTACATAATACTGGATGACATCACCGGGCATAAATCCGATATTTGAAAGGTCCCAATAATAGTAAGTAGTATCTTCCAGGCGCGCGCCGATATTCTTCAGATTGATTTTTGTTGCGACGCTATCCTTCAGATAGTTTAAACTAAGATTGGTTAAGCCGTAATCATCGATGGCATTGATGCCAAGCAGAACCTTCATCGTTACCGGCAGGTCAATGTCATGACCGGGTAGAAAGAGTTTGACAAAAGGTGATTCATCGGGCATGAGATTGAGCTTAAATACTTCGCGTTCGTTCGGGTTGCCCGAAATATCTTTTAATCTAATTTCGAAATCGGCAGCTTTTTTCGCGATAAAACTGCCGGTAAATTTATTGTCGGCTAAAGAAAGGCTAACAATGGTGGAGTCGTCAAACCACAATTTGCCGCTATCTAGACGATTTTCCGCCGTTCCCGAAAGCTCGATTTTGGTGCCAGGTGGGATCGAAATGTCGTGCGCCTGGGAAGTGACTGGGGCTAACCGGGTGTAGGCAGGAAAAAGGTATTTGAAGGATAATGCCGTGATAGCAAGCGGTTTTAAGAGTCCGATATGATAGGTCGGACTATGCCGGCTGAATACCCGGAATGAATAGTCGAATTCTTGATCCGCGACAATATCGACTGAACCCGACTGATTATTGAGAAATATTCTTTTCTTGAGAGTTTTCCCGTTACTGATTCGTCTAGTCAAAATCGTTTGGCTAAAATGATAGGGCGAATTGATTATGACATTCAAAGCCACTTTACTTGCTTTGTCGACTCGTAAATTGCCGGGTGTTATCCGGAATTCAATCGGAGTCTGATTCGGGGCAAAGGCGGCATAAAATCCAAGTTTAGCCCGGTTCGGGAAGATTATAAGGTAAAATCCAAATAAAAAGGCAATTACGAGAAAAATGATTAACGATTTTCTGGTTTTATGGCGATTGATTAGTTTGGTAATCGGAACCGGGGCTAACCTGACCGCCGAATCTTCAATTGCGGCATTAATCAGTTCAAAAGAGTAATTCTCTCTTGAATTGTTTTGGTATTGCGATAGTTCTACCGCATTGACTAAATAACCTTTTAATTGGGCGAAACCATTTTCGATCCGCTGGGCGATTTGGCTTAATTGTCTTTTTGTCATCAGATTTCGTATGAAAAGGACAATGGGCGGGATCGCTAAAAGCAAGCAAAATGGACTGATGAAAAAAATGATGATCAGCGCGAATAAAAGAATAATTATGCCAAGCAAGCCTAAAGACGAAAATATTAATTCATTATTAAAATCCTTTCGGGCGAAATCATTAAGCCGATTTATGATTTGTTCTTTTGCGGTCATCGAAAAATTATAAAACCTTATTTTTTATAAGTCAACAGTAAATAACTTTAATAATGGAAATGAAGGACCAGCTTCGCCGAGGCTTGAAGCCTAGGCGAGTAAGAAACCACCCAGAGTAGCGGGGCGATTCGACAAGATTACACAAGGTTATCATCCGCCTTAGGTGGGTTATTGCTGGTTTTTGGTTTAAATCATCCCCTTCATTCTCATTGTTGTAAAGACCGAAAGAATTCTCACCTTAAGTTTTAGCAATACATCTTCCTTTAATCCTTCTTTAACCCATTTCTGGATAATCTTATTTAAGGTCTGCTCCAATGTTTCGCCCCTGATTTTTGGCACTGGTTCGGAATACATTTTACCAGAATGTTGCTTAAATGCCCGATAACATTCACGGACAAAATCCTTGTAAAGTGAAAACAAGGGAGTCGGAACTCCCTCCTCGCATAAAAGCTTATGGGCTTCTGCTTCAAATTGCTCAATTATTATGCGATACTTAGTAAGTCCAATCGCCATCTTTTCTTGCTTTTCGGTTAGTAAGGGTTTCTTAGCGGAAATCCGTTTAATCTCGCCACGAAGAATTGAATTGATAACTTTCTTAATCTTTAAAATAAAATTCAGTTTCAAGCCAGCTCTTTGATATTTGTCGGCAACCATTTTCATTCCTGCTTTGTTCAAGGTCGCTAAAAATTCAAAATATTCTAAGGCAAATTTCTGATACGAATTAATCTGATTCTCTTCGATTTGATTTTTTATTAGTAGAACTAAGACTTTATCCTTAATCTGTTTCTTCAATCGGTCAAAATCAATTTCTTCTTTTTCTTTTGATGGAAACTCAATACCGATTTCATATCTCATCGCATCCCGTTGAATCTTTCTTTCAGTTGGCGGCGGATGAACTTGAGCAATCATCTTTTCGTGCCTCATTTTAAAATCAATCGTATCCAACTGCTTAAAGAACTCGGGCCAGGATTCACCACAAGCTCGAAGGTAAAGCAGGATTAATCCCAAAGCCGGATTCTTCAATCTGCCCTTTTCTAAATGAGAAATATAGCTGTCTTTTGTTTTGGAGGATAATCCAATTCTTTCCGCTACTTCTGATTGTGACAAACCAGCCTTTATTCGTATTTTTTTCAAAAGTTCTGCCATTTCTTTAGTAAAAATAAAGGACTTTTTAGGCATTCAATATTATACCGAGGTTGAAATATATTTCAACCTAAAAATGACCGATTTTTTCTTCTATCTATTTGATATTTAATATTTTATATTAAATTTTGCTTAAGGAGGGGGTATCACCTAGGGGGTGACCCCGTAGGTGGCTTGGGGAGTAGCCTCGGAGGTCGCTTCCGGAGTCGCCTCCTAAGTTGGTTAGGGGATTAGTTGGGGAGCGGGTTGGGAGGCGGCTTCGGGGGTAACCTGGGGAGCAGCTTCGGGAGTTGGCTGGGGAGTGGGTTCGGGGGTAGACTCGGGGGTAGCCCCCTAAGTAACTTGGGGGGTTGGCTCGGGGGCTGGTTATGGGAGATATAATCAAATGTTGTGGAAATTTGTAAAGTGGGTAGTTTTTGTTACAATAAAAAACCGGTGCCACAAAAATATGCACCGGTAGAAAGATAACTACAATGAAAGACTATATTAGAAACCAAAGAAAGTCAAGAAGTAACGCAACCCGTCAATTTAACCGACGGATTCGTAAACTCAAACAGGAAAATAAACGCCAAATGAATTATCTACTGGATGAAACAGCCCTCAAGGGTGCCAAAGATGCAATCAGTAATACCTTAGAATTAGAACGGGATGATTTTCTAGGACGCGAAAACTATCAACGAGTCGATGAGCTGGCATTTCGTGGCTATCGGAACGGCTATAGCCAAAGAACCATCGGTTTAGGTTGTGGTCAGGTACCAATCAATATGCCAAGGGTATCTCATAGCCCGGAACCATTTGAATCAACGGTTCTACCGCCTTATCTACGTACCAGTCAAAAAGTCCTTGATACTTTACCTCAACTCTATCTATACGGTATATCCGGTGGTGACTTTCGACCGGCTTTAAAGGCTTTATTAGGTGAAAAAGCGGTATTAAGTGATTCTTCGGTAGCTCGATTACGACAATATTTTTATGAGCAATACTTTACTTTTCATAGTCAACCCTTAGATTCTCGTTATGCTTATGTCTATGCTGATGGTGTCTATCTGAGAGTGGGTTTAAATGTGAGAGTTTAGGAATATTAGTGGTTATCGGAGTCAATGAGAATGGTGACAAAAGATTATTGGCTATGTTACCTGGTTACCGAGAGAGTTATGAGAACTGGCGTGATGTGTTCCGAAATCTAGGTGAGCGTGGAGTGAAATGGATTGGACTAGTCATTGGTGACGGTATCCTTGGACTTTGGCGTGCGGCTAATGAAGTATTTCCCGAAGCATTAAATCAAAGGGACTGGATGCATAAGATAAGGAACGTTTTGGAGAAGTTACCGAGAGATAAACGATTACAGAGCCGAGCCTATGATGATTTATTGAAGATATATAATGTTCAAACCCGTGAGGAGGCAAACAAGGGCTTTCTTAGATTTGCTAAGAAGTATGAAGTCTATACGACCGCGGTAGCTTGTTTATTAAAGGACCGAAAGGTATTAACTACTTATTTTAGCTTTCCGAAGGAGCATTGGCACCATATTAAGACGACGAATCCGGTTGAATCGACCTTTGCCCCGATACGAGTAAGATTGGATAAGGCGAAGCGGCTGATGAATGAAGTTTCGGCATTAGGGTTGGTTTATCAATTAATGTTAAAGCGTCAGGCGCGTTGGCGGAGATTAAATTATCCTGAATTAGCGGCAGCGGTGATAGCTGGAGTGAAGTATCGGAATGGTATTGAAATCAGAATCAGAAAGGAAGTTGCCTAATGGAAGCTAAAAAATTTCCACAAACATTGACAGAAGCTCGGTTATGGTCTGAAAAATTCAGCCTTTTGGAACGAAAACGCCCCGAAACTCAAATCGGGTCCGGGGCGTTTACTCTTTATGCTTATGGAATTATTTCAGAAGCACGGTCTTTTTGGTATCCTTGAAGTCTTCGGTCTGTAAGCGATAGAAATAGATACCTTGCCCTAAATTCCGGTTCTGGTTATCTTTGCCGTCCCATTTCAGATTGTAATTACCCGGTTTCAGTTTACCATCAATTAGCGTTCGGACTCTTCTGCCTGAGACATCGTAAATGAATAACGAAACCTCGCATTCTCTTGGTATAGCGAAAGCGATTTTCGTTAAATCTTTAAATGGATTCGGTCGGTTCTGATAAAGAGCAAATTGCTTTATATCTACTCTATCACCCTGAGCACCACCGCCACCTGAATCAGGAAGGCTGATTTCATAAATCCGTAAATCAGCCAGCATCGCATAACTTCCTAAGATTCGCTCAATCTCTTTGCCTATCTCAAAGTCATTCTCATAAGTCTCTTTTGGAATAAGGATTCGAACCGTCTCAGGAATACTCGGCTCATAGATAATCTCAATGACAAAAGTCGTATCAACATACACCTCTTCCTGCCAACTTCTTCCACCTTCTTTATAAGCTACTGCCCATAGGAGATAATTTGATTTCGGGTGAAGATAAGGAATATTGTAAATAAGCGAAGAAGCACTGTAATCGCAAGTAAATTCACCGTAGTCAATATAGCCATCACGTTGTTCACAATAAGGTGAAGCTACGCTATCACCGACTGAAACCGAAATATATTCACCAAAACCATCTGGCATAGTTGGATGTATATATCGCTTAAATTTCACCTCATAAAGTGTGTTGGGTGTGATTTCTTCGGTCCAGATCGCATCTATCACGACTTCCGGCTCGACCAATGAAGGTGGCTCAACCACGATATGAGGATATTGTGAGTAATTCTCGGTTTCGCTAAGGTTAACATAATCGCCTTTAATCCAAGCATAGATTTCATAGTTCAATGAATCAACCTTTTCCTGCCATGTCACAACATCCGAGGTTGCTAAGACCGGATAATCGGATTCCTGGTTCTGACTCTGGCTGATGTTTTCAATCGGACCCCAAAGAATACCAGGCGGGGAGACGTCTTTCATTCTTCTAAAAATCTCACCGGGCTCGGTTTCCTTCCCTTCTCGCCAAGCCGCATAGACTTTATCGCCATAGGATTCGACGCAGGGATGTTGGGATGGAATTCCTGGACTGTCTGAGATGTTCATCTTATCTTGCATTTGCGCACTTTGCCAGTTGTCATAAGTAATTTTACCGAGATTCGCAGTATACCAGATTTCACCACCTTTCTGCCAGACAAGATGCAGTAAATCGGCTGGCGTAACCGCTACCGCTGGATTACTCACTAAGGAATCAACTGGTCCTTCATCAATTGTGTAATGGGCAATGTTAATCGTATCCAGGATACTCAGTTTAATATAGGAATATTCGGTGGTTTGGGGTGGCTGGTCAGGGATTTCAGGCATTTCACTGCCGATATAAACCGGATAAGTGATATAGGCAAAAGCATTGACGGAAGGAGAAATATCCGGTACGGTTCCTAAAGCGATTGCTGGTGGTCCTGCCCAGCTGGTATTATCTCCATCAAAAACAACCATTCTCTTGCTGTATCCTTTGTCATTTTTCACAATGCATACAATATCACCTTCCTGCCAATAGGTAATCCACTGGAAATTTTCTTGGTCAACGCCGATGCTTGGGAAGTAACCTGTATCAAGTTCTTCTCTTAACCATAATTTCCCGTTATCCTTCGAATAAGAATGGATAACATTACCATTATTTTCATAGACAATATTGAAATTAACTTTAGGAACTCGCGCCAGATGTCTTCCTTGGTTAAACGCGGTTGCATAAGGAGAATTACTTTGATTATTCGGAATCCAGACTAAAATCGAATCCGACCACTCACCTCGATTGCCGGAGCGGTCCATCGCACTGACCCAGAATCCCCAATAATGACCACGCGCCCAATCCGGCACTTTTTCCACATAGTAATTACGATAGAGTGGACAAGGATGATTGATATTATAATCAACACCGCCAATCGTTTCCGGACATACCCAATAGCCGGCAAGATTTGGTTCTTGCCCAAGAGTTATCCGGTCCCACCAGATTTCTACCACATCCAGGGTATCGTTATACCGTCCTTGTAGCCCGGTTACTTGGGGTGGGGCAACATCATCGGTAGCAGTACAGGTATCCCATTGCGATTTCGGCTGTCCGCTGCTAAAATAAGCCACTATCGTGTAATTAACCCTTTGACCGGTAAGTGCCGAATCATAATAAAAACTCGTGCAGGGTGGAAAAACAGTTTTAATCCAGCACGGATAACCATAACCGGTAGTTCCGTAGAGGTTGGTGTCACATTTTGGACTACAGTAGACCCGATACGAATCAGCGTCAACATTAGTCCAGGCACCGGTAACCTGCCAGCCCTGGTCAGGGATGCCATAATCCGCTACGTTAAATGTCCACTCCGGGTCTATTTCAGGGATATTTTCCGGTTCTTCAATACCGGAATCGCCGCTGATTTCGCTTTCCTCGCCCCATAGAATTGTCGCATTGGTTCCAACCATAAAGTAACGATTCTCCCAGGGATTACTCGAAAAATTGAAGCCTTCTATATCGCGCAGGTCATATTTTTTGGAGCACCAGTATTTTCTTGCACTATCGCTATATGAGCCGATGATTCCACTGCTACCAACGCCCCATTTCTGCTCTAAATTAAAAGCGCCGTAAAACCATTGTGAGGTTTGATTGCTACCAAAGGGGAAATATGTATTCCAGTTTCCATTAATACAGGACAATAATCTCCCTTTAGCTGCCGCTGCTACAGCTTCGTTATTATAATAATCAATGTCGAAATAAGACAGAGAATCGGTCTCAGCAGGTTCATAATTAGTCCAGGAATCGCCGCCATTAGTTGTCATTGCAATCAGTCCCGATTGGTCACTACATATCCATGCGTAGTTAGAATTCAAACGGTCACCCCAGATTCCCCAGAGCCAACCGAAATGATTAGAACCACCCGGTTTTGCCCTTCTTATCCAGCTTACACCTCCATCAGTAGTTCTTAGAACTTCTCCATGACCGCAGGAAATCCATGCGTGAAATTCATTGACTACAGAGACATCAAGAAAAGGAACAGACATGTTACCCGGAAAAGTAGGTGTTGGAAGCGAATCCCAATTCGTCCCACCGTTCGTAGTCTTCCAAATACTACCTTTCCATTTATCCGGAATGTCCCGTTTATATCCGACAATGTAGCCAACCACTCCACTGGGTGCAAATGAAACACCGGTTAAGTTATATTCGGCATTGAGAGTAATCGGGTAATTGGGGAGTATCCACCCGGTCTGGGACAACTTGAAAACCTGACCACTATCACCTACTGCCCATGCACATGGATAAGGTTCAGCCACCGTAACCCGATTAATAGTAACCCCGCCCGACTGGAAATGACGCATTTCGACTTTTAGTCTTCTATCAGCTAGCAAAGGACTCACCCGACAACTGTCTTCAACCGGTAATTTATTTCGCGCCGTTACGGTCACATACATATAACCCGATGTCAGCGGATTAATGTTGAATGTTGCAATACCTGAGGCGTTAGTTGATTTTTGGTCATAAATCTCATTTCCTTTCCAGAGACAGACCTGAGCGTTGTCGACCGGATTTCCGGCTGAAGTTACCGTGACCGTAAAATCCTGTGGCTCGGTATATATAAAATCAGGGAAATCAGCAATCATGGTTCGGGGATTATCGGTCCACAAAGGCATTGAAGGTTCGCCAAAGAGGTTCAATTCGTAGTAGCACCAGCGCCAGTAATACCACCATGAACCACCAATTGCATTACTTCGATAATTCTCTTTACTTCGTTGATGAGTCGTAGCGATTTTAACTGTATCCATTGAGAATAGAGAATCATAGAACCTTACATCAAATAACTCAGAAGGACCTATAATACCTATATCCGAAAGACCCCAGCCAAAGCCTGAATTCATAATTACGGCTATAGCACAACCTCTTGCCTTCATCATTTCTTCAGCAAGACAGTCCTCCGACCAATCGAAATCACCAGGATGACAAGCAATAGAATTCGCCACAACTAATTTTGTATAATTCGTTTGTTGCTCCGCATTGGCTCTTGTATACATCGCCGGTCCGCTTTGAGTCCAATAGACTCCACCTTCGCTACCATGTCCAACTAAATGACAGAAACCAAAACCATGGTTTAGCGAATCGCGTACCTCGGTTGGATTACATGTAAGATTTATATATCGGTCAGTCCAGCCTTCTGGTGAGAGATTTGCTATTGAGTCTTGAGATTGTTGGGCATTATATCCTTGCCATAAATCGCCCCACGGCAAAAGTATTCTTTTCTGATACAATGTATCGGGTGTCTTAGTGTAGGTCATAAATTTCCTAATCATCGTATCAACCTCAGCAGTTGTTTCCACCGACCATCGACCAATATATAGGTCATAGAATAAATCAACAGTATCATATACCCCACTCTGTCCAAGTTCACCGAAAAGATTATTATTATTCCCATCCCATGACCACTGGAAATCTGCATAGTACAAGTCGCAAGCAACGAACTCTTCGTAAGAACCGTACTCAAGCCAAGTGCATCTTGAAGGAACTATCGAAACATCACCAGCCAAAAGAACATATTTTAGACCACGAGTATTGAAGTAATCAGTTATGAAATTTCTGATTTGCCATTGCTGATCTATTCTTCCTCCCCCAGGGTAATTTTGGTATATCCAATCAGTACTTCTTGTTTCCGCCCAAATTCCGGTCTTCCTTAACCAATTAACCAAAGGTTCGAAATGTTCGGTTAATTCCGAACTGGTTATTATAACATAATCAATTTCTGGATTGTCAACTTGATGAGTCGGTGGCGCATGTTGATTAATATCTTCCGGATTTATCACCAGTCTCTCGACATCTTTTGAAAATAACTCTTTCTGTGAAGGAGTGATGTACTGTGGTTGATACTTACCTTCTTCATATTCGATTCTCACCCTTAACCTTGTATAGAGGAACAGGATACTATCTTTCGGTATGTAACTTATCGGATATAGAAAGAGTCCGACAATTCGGTAGCCTGATTTACAACCACTTCTTATCCCTTCTGCTCGCTCTTCTGGATATTCCGTTTCTAAAGAATAAATACTGTCGTCAGGCGGAACAAAAGGTATGGTTTCGCCGATTGGTCTGGGAGGTTGAGCCGGATATAAAAAGTATTTACCAGGGATTTCGATTTTCTCGTAATCTAATACGCTAACATCAGTTATCTCGGCTGTAGGTGGAATCAAAACTGAGACTGAGAAGAACGGAATCAAAGGGCTACCTGGTTCTGAAGAATAGAGAAAACCCGGCATCCTTATGAAGTCATAGCCATTCAATTCTTCAATTATCAAATCGTTCTCGGAAAAGGTAAATTCCTTCTCCCAGTTTCCTCCAAGAGCTATACTCGATACTAATGAAATGAGGATTAACCATTTCATTTTGGCTCCTTTCCTTTATTCAAAAAAGGCATTTTCTCTTCAACGAAAAGCCACAACGGCTGTTTCTAACTCTTTAAAAAGACGGACAGATTTTCTTATAGACATAATTAGAATCTGCCAGTCCTTTGATAAATAAGGTTGTATAATCCGGAAATGAGGAATACTTTGCTCAAATCCGGTTCCAGAATTTCTAAAACTCATTTTATCACTGTAATCTTCCTGATTTCTTTTAATTCCTTTTCCACGGTAATCTCAAGAAAATAGATTCCATTTGATATTCTCTTTTGATTATCATCCCGTAGGTCCCATTTCACACCATTCTGTTCTGGAGCGGGTGCTTTATTAATCTCGAGAACTTTTACTATCTTGCCGGAAATATCATAAACCTTTATATCTTTCAAGGCTAGCGGACAACGGATACGAATCGCGGATTTCGCCGGATTGGGACTAATTTCCAACGTCAAGCGTATTGCGTTAAGCGTCCCGTGTTCCTCAATCCCCGGTCCTGTATATTTACAAACCCAGACTTTTTTAGGCGTTTGGATGGCAGCATAATTAGAGACAATAATTTCATCTTTGGCATCGTCATTAACATCGCCAGCAGTCGCAACACACCAGCCGATACCATCATTATGTTGTGTTCCTCTAATCCATGCATCCGGTATTGAATCTAAAGTAGAATCTCCCAACCAAAGGTAAGAGGAGCCTTTAAAATCATACTCTATCGGTGCACCTGAGATTATCTCATCAAAAAAATCCTGTGTTAAATCTCCAGCTGAACTCGTAGAAGTTCCAAGGGCACTGGAGTCTTGTCTTCCAATCATCCAGACATCTGGTATACTATCCATATTATTCCCGCCAAAAAGGACATATATTTTCCCAGGACAATATCCACCACCCCTTGGCCAGAGCGAGGTACTAGCTGTTGCATAATCAAAATCGTTTAAATTTTTTAAGAAGTCTACTTTTGACCATCCTAATTGTTGATTTGGTCCTTCACCAATCATCGAAACATCGGCAACCGAGTCTGGAGGGTTACCACCAAAATAAATATAAATCCTTCCATTGTACGATGGACCAAAATTTGCAGCTCCGATTATTATGTCTTGATATCCATCACTATTAACATCGCCTTTTCCACCCACACTCGTTCCAAACCCTTCATAATCTCCTTGATGCCCCCCATTCAAAATCCCATCAGGAATTGTATCAAAATTAGAACCACCAAAATAAATATACACTTGTCCCATATCAAATGCTCCTGGTCTCGGTGCTGCTCCATAAGCCCCAACAATTAAATCAGCAAAACTATCGCCATTTACATCACCAGCGCTAATTGCCTGACCAAATAGAGAACCGCCCTGTGGTCCTCTCATTTGGAAGTCACAAATTGTGTCAATTGGATTACCACCTAAATAGATGTAAGCCCTGCCATATCCATCAGGGCCATTCTGGTTTCCAAGTGCGACATCGTCAAAGTTATCGCCGTTGAAATCACCCATACAGACTGCGTTATAACCATTCGAATTGGAAAATACTGCAGCAGGGATTGTATCCAAATTGTTACCGCCATAAAAAAGAAATGCTCTTCCCGCCCAGGACCGTTCATTACCATAATACAATATATCACAAAAACCGTCACCATTCACATCACCAGATGTGGTTGGTAGTAATCCATAACTAAGAAAAGTGGTATCACCTGTCTTCACCCAAATTATCTCCAAATTATGCGTCTCTTGGGCAAAAAGGAAAGTAGCAAAAATAAGGATGAATACCCCACCGATATAACTCTTCAACCCGGTTCGAATCATTTCAATTCTCCTCTTTGATTAAAATCTAACGAAATTTTTAAACTTTGTCAATCAAAATTTTGAGATATAAAATGAGTGACGACCCCTTATTCTCCTCGAAAGAATAAGAAATGAAACCACAGGATTTCGCCGATTTTCAAAAGATAAGGAACGAAAAATAATCACAGAGGACACTGAATTTACTGAATAGATTCTGGGTTAGTTCGGTGGTTTCAGTGATTAATTGTTCTCTATTTTTAATCTGGTGGTTTCTTCTTAAGGAGATTCACAAAGGCAGAGTCCCTTTGTTCTGGGCTAAGATTCGAGATTCTTCAGGATTTTACCTTTTCTGATTACGGTCTTTATAAAATTACCGCCGAATTGATAAGGGATGTGTTGATAATTTGGAACATTAAGAATTATAATATCAGCTTGTTTGCCTACTTCAAGTGAACCGAGTTTCTTATCAAGACCCAATGCCTTTGCCGAGTTGAGCGTTGCGCCAATCAATGCCTCGGGTATCGTGAGTCCATAGAGAAGACAGGCTAAGGAAATGACGATTGGCATTTGATAAACCATACTGGTGCCGGGATTGAAATCACTGCCTAAAGCGATGCTTAAACCTAATTTTCTCATTGTTTCAACTGGGGGATGATCTTTTGATTGCAAGAATAAAGCGGTGGCTGGTAAAAGTACCGGCGTTACGTTTTTTTCTTTCATTCTTTTAAGACCGGCTTGAGAAGGATAGAGGAGATGTTCGGCGGAAATCGCTCCGACTGCTGCCGCAATTTCAGCGCCGCCGGATTGTTCAATCTCATCGGCATGAATTTTCGGGATGAGACCGAAATCCTTGCCTCGGTTAAGAATTTTCTTCGACTCAGCCGCATTAAAAACAAAATTTTCACAAAAGACATCGCAGAATTTTGCTAATTTTTGTTTGGTTACCAATGGAATCATTTGGTCGGTAAGCTCGTGAATATAATCTTCTTTTGGCTTTCCCGGCGGAACACTGTGGGCGCCCAAAAAAGTTGGGATGATTGTAATTTTGTCGTCTTTCTGTAAGCGGTTGATTACCCGCAGCATTTTCAATTCTGATTCCGTATCCAATCCGTAGCCAGATTTTATTTCAACCGTGGTGGTTCCCCAGGCAAGCAGCGAATCGATTCTTTTCGAAGCCAATCGATAAAGTACTTCTTCTGAAGCTTTTCTGGTCTCTTGTACGGTCGACATTATTCCGCCGCCGGCTTCGAGAATTTCTTTATAAGTTTTTCCACCCAGGCGCATTTCGAACTCTTTTGCCCGGTCACCGGCAAATACCAGATGGGTGTGAGAATCGACGAATCCCGGCATTACAACACAACCTTTGGCATCGATCAAGATTTTATTTTTGATTTTTGGTAAATTTGTAGTATTTGTTATTTCCTTAATTTTATCGTTTTCAATTACCAGCGCACCATTTGCAATAATAGCTAAATCGTGTTCTTTAATCGTTAATATTTGATTGGCATTTTTGATAATAAGAGTTTTTGAACTATGAGTATTGTCCGTTTTGGTCACTCCCCAATATAAGTAAAAAACTTGCTTTGGTCAATACTTAGAGAATAGCGTGCTGATTTCTTGACGAGAAATTTCGGGTTGATATAATATAAACATGTACTATAAAATTTCATATTTAAAAAGGAGATAAAATGAACAAATCAATTAAAGGAACGAAAACTGAGAAGAATTTATTAGCCGCTTTTGCTGGTGAATCGCAAGCCCGAAATCGATATACCTATTTTGCATCAGCCGCGCGGAAAGAAGGTTTTGAGCAGATCGCCAATATCTTTATTGAAACGGCTGAGAATGAAAAAGAGCACGCCAAGGTATTTTTCAAATATCTTGAAGGCAGGGATGTTGAAATTACGGCAGTGTATCCGGCTGGAATGATTAAAGAAACGAAATTTAACCTTGAAGCAGCGGCAGCCGGTGAAAATATGGAATGGACGATAATATATTCGGATTTCGCTAAAGTTGCTAAAGATGAAGGATTCCCCGAAGTTGCCCGATCTTTCGAACAAATCGCCAAAGTTGAGAAATTTCATGAGTCAAGATATCGAAGGTTAATTAACAATGTGGCAAATGGCGAGGTGTTTAAGAAAAAGGCACCGGTAAAATGGCATTGCATAAACTGCGGTTATGTCTTTGAGGGAACCGAGCCACCTAAAGAGTGCCCAGCTTGTAAGCACCCGCAAGCATTTTATGAACTTTTAGCCGAAAATTTTTAGACCAATAGCTAAGTAGTTTTTACATTTTTTGCTAGAGGACATTTAAGGCAAGTCGGTTCCTTCTTACAGTGCTCTTTGGCTAAACGGACAATAAGGGCATGGTATTCATTGTAAATTATTGTGCTCTTGGGAAGATTATCGGTAAATAATTTCTGAACCTTGGAATATTCGGTATCGTAAGGAAAGAATTTGTGTCGAGAAAAGATGCGTTTTGTATAAGCATCGACCACAAAGACGGGTCGTAATAAAGCATATAGAAGTATTGAATCCGCCGTTTCTTTGCCAATCCCTTTTACTGAAAGTAAGTCAGTTCTAAGCTTTTTAGTTGAGATATTGCTCATTTTGGCTAGACTTCCTTGGTAATTTTGTGTTAAAAAGTATAATAGGTTATTAAGTCTTTGGGCTTTGATATTATAAAATCCAGAAGGTCGAATCAGCTGAGCTAATTCGGTAACCGGCAGGCGGGCTAATTTATTAATCGAAAGCAGTTTTTTTGCTTTTAAATTTCCGATTGCTTTTTCAACATTACGCCAAGCGGTATTCTGAGTCAAGACTGCACCAACCATAACTTCAAATGGCGTTTCGCCGGGCCACCAAAATTGAGGTCCATAATGATTGTAAAGGTTTTTATAGATTTGATAAATTTGTTTAGTTCTTTTCAGGATACGATTTGATTAAAAACCTGGGTAGCTGCGAATATCGGGAAATTCGAAGTCATCGCGTCGGGTTCGGAAACGATGAACCGTACATTCTTCTTTTGGTTCAGTGCCGAGTTTAAATACTTCTAACCGAACCTTTGGACATCGGGGTGAAGCACGCAGTCCGGTCAATTCACAGATTTTGGCATAAGTGATACTATCCGGTGCTATGAAGTCTTCGTTTGGCAGATTCATAGTTGCTTCTTTCATAAACTCAGCCCAGATTGGTGCAGCCACATTACCACCGGCGGCACCATGAAAAATTGTTTTCTTTTGGTCATAGCCGACCCAAATGCCGCAAGCCAAATTCGGCGTAAAGCCGACAAACCAGGCATCGGTGTAATCGTCGGTAGTGCCAGTCTTTCCAGCCGCGGGGCGGTCAAAGCCTAAAAGTCGAATTGCATAACCGGTGCCTTCATCAATTACACTCTTTAACATGTCGGTTACAATATAAGCGGTTTGCGGAGACAATACCGGTTGTGGTTCCGGTGTGTTTTCTTCAACGACTTGTTTATTGGCATCGATAATTTTAGTGATCATGATTGGAGTGGTTTTAGTCCCTTCGTCGGCTAATACGGCAAAGGCGCGGGTCAGTTCTAATAAAGTAACTTCCGAGGCGCCGAGGGCTAATGAATAGAATGGTTTTAATATTTCGTCGATACCCATCAAATTGGCGTAGTGGGCAACAACTTCTGGACCTAAACGGCTGATAAGTCGAACTGCAACAATGTTCCGAGAAAGAGCCAAAGCCCGACGCAGGGTTATGGGACCAAAAAATTTGAAATCAAAATTGGCTGGGGTATAGGGTTCAGAGCCCGGTACGGATAAGGTCAGCGGCTCATCAATTTCTAAATCGGAAGCTAAAAAGCCATTGTCAATTGCCGTAGTCCAAACGAATACTTTAAAGGCTGACCCGGCTTGACGTTTGGCTTGGGTCGCCCGATTAAAGGGGCTTTGTTTAAAATCTCGACCGCCAATCATTGCTTTGATAAAACCAGTTTCCGGGTCAGTCGCGACTAAGGCACCTTGCAGATAACCCGGCGGCGGTGGAGTACTATCATTAACCGTCAGCGAATCATAATATAGCTTATTGTGTTTTATCTTGTAGTCTTTTTCTAATTGAGCAATGAAATTTTCTAAAGCTTTATTAGCGGCGCGTTGCATATCAAGGTCAAGGGTAGTATAAATTTGAGCACCACTCCGGTTGATAAAATCATAGCCGTAGCGCTGTTCGAGATACTTACGTACTTCCTCCACAAAATAAGGGGCTTCGTTCTTCAATGGTTTCTTGGGGGCAACATTAATCGGGGTGGCGATTGCTTCTTCCATTTCTTTGCGCGAAATCTTTTTATTTTGATATAGCATCGCTAAGAAAAAATTGCGTCTTCTAGCTAATGCCTCAATATTGGTATAAGGTGAATAATATTCGGGTGCTTTCGGTAAGGCAGCAATTAGCGCACATTCAGGCAGGGTTAGTTCCCAAGCGTGTTTATTGAAATAGGTATTGGCAGCAGCCTCGACACCATAAACACCCTGACCAAAATATACTTGATTAAAGTAAAGTTCCAATATTTCGTCTTTTGAGTAAGTTCGTTCCAACTGTAACGCCAGTAAGGCTTCTTTAATCTTTCGGGCAATACTATGTTCTTGATTTAAAAACATATTCCGCGCTAACTGCTGAGTGATAGTGCTGGTTCCTCGCGGCGACCTTAAAGACTTCACACTGTAAAAAACAGCACCAAACAGACGAATAAAATCTAAGCCCCAGTGTGAATAGAACCTTTTGTCTTCAACTGCAATTAAAGCATCTTTGAGATATTTGGGTATTCGACCCAAATCAACCGGAATCCTTCTTTGCTCATAGAATTCACAAATGACGCGGTTCTTACAGTCGTAAACTTTAACGGTTGAGGCGGGTTGAAAATTCTGAATTGCTTGCGGAGAAGGTAAATCCCGCTGTAAACTTAATAGTCCAGCAATCAATATTCCAGTAAATAAAGAAACAGTAATTACTAAAGCTAATAGAAAAATATTTGATTTTTTATTTATCGACATGCCATTAAATTCTACCTAAAGCTAAATAGGTTGACAAGATGAATTTGTTTGTTATATTATATATTATTTCTAACAAGCGGGTTTTTTCGAAGCATCTTAGGGGTTAAGGATGCTCGAATTAACCTTATTTAATATAATTAACAACAAGGAGGTATAATGAAAAGATCTGTAACATTACTACTAACAATATTCCTAGCGCTTGCTCTTGCTGGAAACGAACTGTCAAGAGTTTCAACTAACGATGCAACACAACGGTTAAATCAATCTTCCGCCAATCCCTTAAACTTTGACCGTAGTCAAAATATCTGGGGGGGCGTTCCTAATCGGCTGCCATCGGCTCCGGCAACTGATGATTCATCCTGGATAGCAGTAGATTCGGTTCCTTTGTCAGCAATCGGTGCATCCGATGCCTACTTAGGTATAAAAGTATATGGCGATACCCTTTACTTAATGTGGAATCGAAATAATTTACCCTGGCTGCTTGAAAAATTAGACCGAGTGACTGGAGTTCTACTTGATACGGTACGTGCCTATACGACTCAGTATGCCCTGTCAGCAGTTAGAGTCGATGATTCGATATATGTGTCAACATTCTATCCTTCCAATAATATTGATGTCTACGGTCCGACCGGTTCTTATGTCAGATCGATGACACCTCCGGGCGGATATATGTGTCGGGGAATGGATTGGGATGGCAGTAAATTCTGGGTTGCGGATAATACACCATATCCAAGCGCAGCCCGAATCTACACGATGACCAGGGGAGGAACTTTATTACGGACCCTTAGCGGCACTGGTTCTCCCGCTGTGACCTGGATAATGGATTTGACTATCGATAGGATGATAGGCGGACGAATCTGGTTAAATGATAATGTACTAAATCAAGCCTGCTATGTTAGTTTCGATACTTCAGCTAATACTTTTACTGCATTAGCTGCTTTCCCCTTCCCGGGTAGTGCAGCAGATTATGCCGAAGGTATTGGTTTCTACGGTCCAGACGGTGGTGGTTCCGGTTATATTTATATCGAAGGTGCGGCTAGTCTCTGGGCGTGGAAGATGAAAGTCCATGAAGGTGGCGGGGGTCTTGACCATGATGTTGGTGTAACCCAGATACTTGCACCAGGTGCATTTATTCCATCGACACCTTTAGCCCCAAGAGCTGAAATCAAGAACTTTGGAACTAATCCGGAAAGCAACATTCCAGTTGAATGCTGGATTGATTCAGCCGGAACTCGAGTATATGAGCAAAGTTATACCTATTCAGGACCTTTAGCCCCCAATGCGACCGCTGAAGTTACTTTCTCACCTAACTGGACGCCCGGCGGAAATGGCGCGACTTATCAAGTAACCATGTTCACTGACCTATCTGGTGACGAAAATGAAGCTAATGACACAATGCGTCGAACCACAGTTGTTCAGAGTGCCCCGGCATTTGGGACTGTTCTTGGAACCTGGACTTTACCATTTAGCAGACAATATGCAATGGCGGGTATTACCTATAGACCGGATAGTAACCGGTATTATGTAGCGTGTATGAATCCAAATGAGGTCTGGAGCTTTAGTCCTGCCGATCCAACAACGACTCTACGCAATGAAAATTGGACAATCCATTCATTCTATGGTACCGATATCATCTGGGGTTTTGCCTGGGACCCAGTCACCGAAGGATTCTGGTTAACTCAGATTGAGGGAAGTCAAACCGCTTGTAAAATTGCTCGTTATGTTGACGGAGCTTGGGCTGGTACACCGGCTGACTCTTGGGAAGTATTCACCGTCGAACCTACGGGTTGGTATGGCGGCGTCGACTATAATTATGACCAAGGATACTTCTGGAATACTAAAGTCGGTGGTACCAATCGTTTCTATAAACTTGACCTGCATAATAAGACAAGTCTCGGTTATGCAACTGGACCCGCAACTTCTTATCGTGCTAATAGCTATTTCGGACATGGTTATAACTTTCTCGTCAGCGGTGGTTGGAATCAGGACCAAATCATCAAATTGGATACCCTTGGTGTAATAGCGACTCAAGCACCACTAATGAATTTTGCTGACTGTGATATCTACGAACCAACTAATCCGATTCCCGAAAGTGTCGTGGTTGCTTACTGTACCGAGAATGATGTAAGCAATACATTGGTTAAAATCTCAATGGGTCTAACCTGGGGTTCAGTCGGAATCAAATCCGAACCTAAGAAACCATTGGTAAATTCTAATTTGATGACCAATATTTCGTCTAACCCAGTAACCGACCACGCAGTCATATCTTTTTCATTACCGACTCGTTCATCTGTCAAGATTGATATTTACGATGCAACCGGCAGATCGATTCGAAACCTTACTAATTCGACTTATGAAAGCGGCAATCATTCGGTAACTTGGGACGGCAAAGATGCGAAAGATTACAGAGTAGCGAATGGCATATACTTCTACACTTTGGAAACTCCGGAGCGCTCGATTACCAAAAAACTGATCCTGATGAAATAACCAAACGAATATTAAAGGGGCGGCATAAAGCCGCCCCTTTTTCTTTTGTAAGATTAATCTACTTTAGCAAAAAGGTCGTAATCAGAACTCCTGATAACTTTTGCTGTCAAATAATCACCCGGATTCAGATTTTTGCCTTTGACATAAATCAAGCCATCAATTTCTGGTGCGTTGCCTTCGGTTCTGCCAACATAGTCATAGCCCTTTCTTTTAGATAAAGCATCGACTAATACTTTTACCTTCTGTCCATTAAATCTTTTTAGCCGTCGGCGAGAGATTGATTTCTGCAAAGACATTATCTGGTTAAAGCGTTCAATCTTTATTTTTTCCGGAATCTGATTTCGGAAACCATAAGCTGGACTGCCTTTTTCTCGATAATAAGTGAAACAACCTAAATGGTCGAATCCGCCTAAGGCGGATTGGCGGACAAAATCTAAAAGCGCGGAAAAATCTTTGTTCGTTTCCGAAGGAAAACCGACAATTAAGCTTGTTCTAATGGTTACTCCATCAATTTTTCGCAGTTTTTCTAAGAGCCGTTCAATATCCTGCCGCGTAACCTTACGATTCATTTTTGTTAGCATTCGGTCAGATATATGTTGTAAAGGCAAATCGATATATTTTGTTACCCGGGGAAGTTCCTCTATGGTTTCGATTAACTTATCGGTAAAATGAGCCGGATGGGTATAGAGTAATCTTATCCAGATTATTGATTTAATTCGATTAAGTTGACGCAGTAATTGAGCAAGCATTGGCTTATGATAGATGTCTTGACCATAAAGGGTTGTATCTTGAGCAACCAGAATCAATTCTTTAACCCCAGTTTTTGCCAGCATCTTTGCTTCTCGTACAATATCTTCGATTTCTCGACTGCGAAACCGACCGCGGATTGATGGTAAAAGGCAATAAGAACAGCAATTATCACAACCATCGGCGATTTTCAAATAGGTATAGTGTTTCGGTGTCGAAAGTAATCTGGGTTCAGAACTCAAGCAAAGCGTCTGCGGGTTTCGGACATAAGTTTTCTTGTTACCCGTACTTGTTGCTAAGGTGGGAAGCCTTGAAAGATAATCAATACCCAAAAATCCATCAATTTCGGGAAATTCTTTTTCTAACTCTTGCTTGAATCGCTGAACTAAGCAGCCAACCACAAAAACTTTTTGAATCTTATGTTTTCTTTTACGGGTCAGAATATCGCGAATCTTCGCTTTGGCTTCATCCACCGCGGGTTGAATAAAAGCGCAGGTATTAATAATGACCAAATCAGCATTTGCTATTGAATCGGTTAGAATAAAACCAGATTTGACTAAATTGCCCAGGATAATCTCAGAATCGATTAAGTTCTTCGGACAACCCAAAGAAATCACCTGTGCAATCATTTTCTTCTAATTTTCTCGGCGAGTTTTATGGTTAATAATTATTAAGGCGGTTTGTCAAGTTACGATAAGCATTTTTGCCTGTCCGGTGGCAATAATTTGACCTTTAGAATCTTTAATTAAGCTTTCACCGATAATTAACCTGCCATGTTGCTGAACAATTCGACCGGTTGCCTGAACCGTTTCTCCGACTGGTAACTTTTGTTTATATCGGACAATCAGTTCAGCGGTTAATACATCTAAATTTCTTTTACGGCATGCCCAGGCAATCATTTCATCTAAAATTGTGGCAATGATTCCACCATGGGTTATATCTTTGAACCCTTCGTGTCGTTGCTTTACCTGAAACGAAGAATGGACCCCATTGGAGTCGCCGAAAATTTTAAGTTTTAGACCAAAAGGGTTGTCTTTGCCGCAAGCAAAACAATAGTTGGATGACTTAAACGATTGGCTAATTTTCTTTTTTGGCGCTGGGAACTTCAAAGATTTTATCCGAAATCTTTTTATTGAATTTTACGCCGTAGAGTTCAAAAGTGGCGACAGTGCCTGGTCCTTGAGGATAAGAAAATTTCTTGATTGAAAAGTCTTTTGGGTTCACCCATAAGTCTAAATCATTAATTAAGGAAAAAGTATCCTTAGCGACAAGTTTTAGATAAATTAGGTCGTCTTCGTTGCGAGTTTCAGTTACGGTCATTGATAAGGTGTCGGAAAAAATATCGAAAGGCGATAGTTTGCCAGGTAACTCCTGTTCGCCAACTTCGGTTTGGGCAGGAAAATGAAACCATATTTTATTACCGGAAACGATTATACTCTGGGAATCGGGGAAAGTTACATTCAACCTTAATTTGTCGGGGCGTTTTAGATAGAACCAACCAACAAATTCCTGACAGGTGCCGAGTGATTCCGAACAGATGTTTTGTTGAAAACTTCCTTGAGCGGTATTAACTTTCTGGTAACGCATACGAACTCTTTGCCAAATTAAATCGGATTGGGTTTGGGCTAATGCGACAAGAAAGACAGCAAGAATTAATAAGCAGATTTTTTTCATAGAGAATAAAGATACCAAAGTTATAAGGCAAGTCAAGTAATCCAATCCTTGGATTATAGGAAGGAATAATTTAACCACAGATTAACACAGATAAACACCGATTAAAAGTCTTGTAAAAGAAGGAAATTCTTAATATCGGATTGATATTACGTATCTTATAGTTAATTTTATTAACTTCTTATAGTTAAGTATGTTAAATGGTTAACCACTATATATAGTAGGTATGAGATGTCAATATACAATTAGTAAGGGCTAGCCCCACCCTAGGGGTAGGCTATCCCCCACACGGTATAGGGAGCGGCTTAGGGGGTAGCCTCCGGGCTAGCCCCGGTAGTAGCTTGCGGGGTAGCTTACGGGTTAGGCTCAGGGGTAGGCTAAGGATTAGCCTACGGGTTAGCGTAGATAGTAGCACAGGGGATTGGCTAAGGGGTAGCTTAGATAGTAGCCTAAGGGTTAGCTTACTGGGTAACCTGGAGGGTAGGTTAGTGGGTCGGCTACTTTACTTATTTAACGACGAGGAACTTTTTGGTTTCTTTGCCCAATCTTAAGAAATAGATTCCGGGACTTATTCCTTTGAGAGATATTTTCACCGCATCATCATTGCGAGTTGAAGGCGCGGCAATCTCTTTTACCATCTTTCCCGACACATCAAAGATTTTAATCTCTTCCACGGATAACGGAACAATGACACGCATCACGTCTCTCACCGGATTTGGATAAATTTCAGGCTGGATTCGATTATCACTTAGCGGTAAGCGGTTTTCTTCAATCCCAAGTCCCGGTGAAAACCAGACATCATCTAAATTTCCTTCTATATACTCCCCTCCAAGCACCCATATCTTATTATCAAAAACCACCGAGGTATGTCCCTCTCTTTTAATCCATTCGGCTGAATCGGCAGCTTGGGTCCAATTCACCCCATCCGTAGAATACCAGACATCGTTTTTAAAATTGTTTGAGTCTATGCCACCTAGCACCCATAATTTGTTATCAAATATAACTGATGTAAGGCAAGCTCTTGCCGACCAAACAGCTGATTCGGTTGCACAAGTCCAGTTTACACCATCAGTCGAATACCATATATCGTTTCTGAAACTACTTGAGTCATGTCCACCGAGAACCCACATCTTATTGTCGAAAACTGTCGATGTATGACAATCCCTTGCTGACCAACCAGCCGATTCAGCTACACAAGTCCAGTTCACACCATCAATAGAAAACCAAACATCGTTTCCAAGTCTATTAAAAATAGCTCCGCCGAGCACCCACATCTTATTACTAAAGACAACTGATGTGTGCGCTGCTCTCCATAACCATCCTGCCGAATCAGTCGCTTGCGTCCAGTTCACACCATCTGTTGAAAACCAGACATCTCTAGTAAAATTTCCGTAATCGTAATCCCCTCCTAGAACCCAGATTTTATTATCAAATACACATGAGGTGTGAAAGTATCTGCCTACCCATCCTGCCGAATCGGTGGCACAAGTCCATTCCATTTGAGCAAATAAGAGGGCAGGAAATAGAAAACTAGCAGCAATGGGCAGTGTTAAAAACCTCATGCACTAATTTAACTAAACTTATTCAGTTGTCAAATAAAACTAAAGGACTAAAAGAGTTTTAAAACCGGTAATCCGGCAAGGAGAGCGGCAAGTGAGGCGGCAAGCAGGACCCCAAGGATTATTACTTTGCCGTAGTCCTGTCCTTTTAAGGCGCCGAGTAATAAAGGCTCACGTGATAAATAAGCAGATGCGGCATAAAGTTCCTCACCCATCAAAGTATAATCACAGGCGGTAATGAAGAACGGTAATTGCATCACCGCATCAGTGCCGGCAATCTGAATCGCACCAGTTGCGGCGCCGGTCTCGGCTAAAATCAGGGATTCTGCCCAGAAATAACCAATAAGGAAATTGGTTGCCGGTTTTTCTCTAGTCATTATGCCATCTACCGCCGCGGCAAAAGCAAACTGGTCATCGGTCAGATAATATACACTGTCCGGATTAAAAGCATCCGGTCTGCCCGCCTCGGTGTATGCTTCTTTGACCACTTCGCGGGCAACGGTATAAACGATTGGGTCAGCACAGGGCACAATCACATTGGTCGAATATTTAGCCGTTGTTTTACTGATTTCGCTTAAGATATTAAGTGAAGCGATGGTGGCGACATCATCCATCGTCGAAAGACCCGGCACATATAGAATCGGTTTGCCCATCTCAGTGGCTCTGCCGACTGCTTCATCCACGGCGGCTAAACCGGCGATTTTTCGGATAAATAAATTAACGCCCCTCTTTGCTTGTGAGATAAAAAAAACAATCAAGAAGATGAACAGAGCAGTAAAGACAACGACATTTGTTTTATCGGTATCAAACCACTGGGGCGAGCTAGCTGCAACATTGGAAATCGCTGATTCAATAAATTCGTTACTTTTAACCGCGGTAATTTTGTAGTGGTAATGAACGCCAGCATGTGTTTCTTCATCTAAATAAGAAGCAATTCCTTTGCCGCGAAATGCGAGTTTAGTGAATGAGGTATCATTTTCTGCCTGCCGGTAAATTTCGTAGCCATCAAGTTGATTATCATCAACCGAAAGTATCCAGGTGACATTTATTTTTCCACCATCGTCATTGGGATTATCACGGGCTACGACATTAGTGGGAGGGGCTAATGTGTTAATAAAACAAAAAAAACTTAATAATAATGACATAATTTTATTTTGAATTTAATTCTTTGATACTGCAACGCTCACATTCCATACGTCTTAATTCTTTGAGTGAAACTCGGGTTGGATACTCCCCGGTAAAGCAGGCGGTGCAGAATTTCTGTCCTTCCTTTTCGCCGCGCACACCATCAATTAATCCCCGGTAAGTCTGATAGAGTAGGACATCCGCCCCGATCAATTTTCGGATAGCTTCAACCGAATTCTTCCGGGCAATGAATTCACCCCGTGTCATCATATCAATACCGTAGACACAAGGGTGTTTTAATGGGGGAGAGGTGACACCATAATAAATTGCTTTTGCACCAGCTTCTCGAACTAATGAAACAATCTCTTTTGATGTGGTGCCCCGGACAATACTGTCATCGACGATGAGAACCTTACGACCGGCAATCTCGCTGCGAATCGGGTTGAGTTTTTGCCGAACTGCAATTTCTCGATTTTCGGTTCTGGGCATAATAAAAGTTCGTGCAATGTAGCGATTTTTAATTAGTCCTTCCCGTTCATCCACGCCCATTACTTTTGCCAAAGAAGTGGCAGCCGCCCGTGCCGTATCTGGTACCGGAACCACGACATCGGGTTTAAGTCCTGCCTTTAGGCACTCTTTAGCTAAGTTGATGCCTAAACGAAATCGTGCTTCGTAAACCCCAATGCCATCAATTGTCGAATCGGGACGGGCAAAATAGACCCATTCGAAAATGCACGGGGTATGAGTTTTTGGTTGAATAAGCCTTGAATGGATATTCAGGTCAAGGTCGATGAAGATTACTTCCCCGGGTCGCACATCCCTTATGGTTTTATAGTTTAAAAGGTCAAATGCCGTACTTTCCGAGGCAAAGGCAAAAGAATTGTTTTTTCGACCAAAAATCAGTGGTTTTATTCCATGCGGGTCACGAAATGCTAACATTCCTTTATTGGCGATTAGGGCAACGACTGAATAGCTCCCTTTCGCTCTTTTAAAAACGCCTTCGGCGGCGGGAAAAACTGCTCTTGGGTTAAATGGCTTAACTTCTCTTTTAGACAATTCGTCGGCAAAGACATTGAGGATTGCCTCGGCATCGGAGAAAGAATTGAGCTGACGATAAGAATACTTGGCTAAATTTTCTCTTAATTCAAAATAATTGGTGATATTACCATTATGAACTAAGGCTATGCCAAATGGGGTGTTAACAAAAAATGGTTGCGCATCTTCAATGCTTCCCGGACCGATGGTAGGATAGCGAACGTGACCGATGCCAGCTTTACCGACCAGCCGAGATAAATTTTTGTCATTGAAAACTCGGCTAACTAATCCGTTCCCCTTTTTTAAGTGGAACATTTCATTGTAAGTTATGATACCAGCCGAATCCTGACCGCGATGCTGCAAGGCAATCAAACCTTCGTATAATTCGGCTACTGCTTCGGACCGGTTAAATATGCCTAAAATTCCACACATTAATTTTATTTTACTGCTTTATCGCTAAAAGTCAATCTGAGGGGATAGTGAATCGGGAGAAAGAGGCAGACTCCTTACTTCTCTCTCTTCTCTCCTCCCTCGTTCTTGGGAACCATTCCGTAACGGTCATGGGCATAATGTTTAATGTATTCAGGGTTATTGGTTCGGTCAATTTTAGCTCGGACTAACTCGATTTGAGTTCTCAAATTCTCAATTTCATTGTGGAGTTTCTGAATACGTAATTTTTTACCCGTAATTTTAACTAAGCCATTATGCCCAGGCACAAAGATTAAGATTAATAATATTAATATCAACAAAAAGAAAAAGAGTCTTTTACGTTTTTGGGGGGCACGGGTTGAACGAGCATAGATTCGCTTTGGTTGACGTCGAATCGGTTTAGAAGTAGTTCGCTTCATCCTCAAAAGGTACGCGTAAAGACTTCTTTGCCGGCAAATTTACCGCCGCTTTCTTCCTCGATTCGTAAAAGTTGATTGTATTTAGCGGTGCGTTCCGAACGAGCCGGTGCTCCGGTCTTAATCTGACCGGCATTGGTCGCTACCGCTAAATCGGCAATAAAAGTGTCCTCGGTCTCACCGGAACGGTGGGAGATGACAGTTCGGAGGCCTGAACTTTTTGCTAATTCGATACATTCCAGAGTTTCGGTTACGGAGCCAATCTGATTCAGTTTTATCAATACCGCATTAGCCGCACTTTTTTCGATTCCGTCTTTCACCCGCTGGATATTGGTGACGAAAATATCGTCGCCGACAATCTGAATCTTTTTGCTCAATTTTTTCGTAAAAGCCGCCCAACCATCCCAGTCATCCTGGGAAAAACCATCTTCGATCGAGATTATCGGATAATTATCCACCCACTTCGCATAGATTTCAATTAACTCTTCGCTTGCATATTTTTGTTTATCAAGCTTAAACTCATATTTTTTGTCATTGTACAGCTCGCTTGCCGCAACGTCCAAAGCCAAAAATATGTCGTCGCCCGGTTCATACCCAGCTTTTTCACAAGCCTGCATTATCAGTTCTAAAGGTTCTTCGTTAGAATTGAAATTTGGGGCAAAGCCGCCTTCGTCGCCAATTGTTGCACTGAGCCCTTTGGCAGTAAGAATCTTTTTCAGGGTTTGATAAACTTCGGCGGCACATCTTATCGCTTCGGCAAAAGAATCAGCACCGGCTGGAACAACCATATATTCTTGAACATCGAGATTGTTCGGGGCATGAACCCCACCGTTGATGACGTTGAGTAATGGAACCGGCAGGGTTCGAGCATCAGCACCACCCAGATAACGGTAGAGCGGTAACTGTAGGTATTGGGCAGCAGCACGACAAACTGCCATTGAAACGCCTAAAATCGCATTAGCGCCTAAATTGGATTTATTGGGTGTGCCATCGAGTTCTAAAAGGGTTTTATCAATTAAGGTCTGATTGAGGCAATCAACATCGATTAGTTTCGGACCAATGATTTCATTAACGTTTTTTATTGCTTTTAGCACACCTTTGCCGCCATAACGTTTGGGGTCGTTGTCGCGTAATTCTAATGCCTCGTAGGTTCCGGTTGATGCACCGGATGGGACTAAGGCTCGACCGCGCGAGCCACTGGCGGTAAAACAATCAACTTCAACCGTTGGATTACCACGCGAATCCAAAACCTCTCTTGCAATAATTTCAGTGATTTCGGTCATGAATACTCCCTTCGTGATTACGACGATTTGTTTTAACGATTACAGCGATTTGGTTTTCAATCTTTGTAATCAATTTATTTATCGCCGTAATCAAAGAGAATGAACTTTTCAACATTCCTCCTACATTCTCTACGCTAAAGAGTCATAAATTTTTCGACGTTCGGCATAAAGGGGGAATGATTCGACCAGTTCTTTTACTTCTGCCGCAACTTCGGCATAGATTTTTTCGTTACCGATATTGGTTAATACCTTATCAATCATTTTCCCGATTTTTTTCATCTCGGGTTCTTTCATGCCGCGGGTGGTCATTGCCGGCGCGCCCAAGCGAATGCCCGATGCAATAAACGGTTTTTGTGGGTCAAATGGTATCGTATTACGATTAACCGTAATGTTAGCCGCACCTAAGGCGCGTTCAGCATCCCGACCCGTAACATTCTTGCTGCGCAAATCAACCAGCATCAAATGAGTGTCAGTACCACCGGCAACTAACCGATAGCCTAAGCTGGTTAGCGTATCGGCTAAAGCTTTGGCATTGGCAAGAATTTGTTTTTGATATTGCTTGAAATCATCGCTCAGGGCTTCCTGAAAACAGACCGCTTTCGCCGCAATTACATGCTCTAACGGACCGCCCTGCATTCCCGGGAAAGTTGTCTTGTCAATCGCTTCGGCATGTTTTGCCTTACACAAGATGATAGCACCGCGCGGACCTCTTAAAGTCTTATGGGTAGTAGTCGTAACCACGTCAGCATAAGGAACCGGGGATAGATGGAGCCCGGCTGCGACTAATCCGGCGATGTGGGCGATGTCAGCCACTTGTAATGCGCCGACTGCAGCGCAGATTTCTTGAAACTTATCAAAATAAAGCGTCCTCGGGTAAGCGCTGGCACCGGAAATAATAATCTTTGGCTTATGCTCTTTTGCCAGCTTTAATAATTCTTCGTAATTAAGGGTCTCGGTTTTGGGGTCAACCGTGTAATGAATCACATTGAAATATTTGCCGGAAAAATTCACCGGATGACCGTGCGATAGATGACCGCCGTGACTTAGATTTAGACCAAAAATCGTATCACCTGGATTAGCTAAAGCATAATAGGCTGCCATATTGGCTTGGGTGCCGGAATGGGGCTGGACATTGGCATGGTCAGCATTGAACAGCTTTTTGGCGCGTTCAATTGCAATCCGTTCCGACATATTGACAAACTCACAACCGCCATAGTAACGACCATCTTTGGCAAAATTGATAGTGCCATCTTTGTCGCGCGAATAGGGGTAACCTTCGGCATACTTATTGGTTAAAACCGAACCCAAAGCGGCTAAGACCGCTTCGGAGCAAAAGTTCTCGGAAGCGATTAACTCTAAAGTCGAATGTTGGCGATTCGTCTCTTTACGAATCGTCGCAAAAATTTCCGGGTCAATTTTAGCTAATAAATCTTCTTTCATAATTTCCTCCAATATAAAAAACGCTCAACGCATAACGCTTTACGCAAAATTTCGGCATAAAATCATTTCTTAAACTTGACATAGCTTAAGGGGAGATGTGAAAAAGTCAAGGAGAAATATTAATAATTAAATAGTTTTCCGATGATAACAACCCTCGAAATAGTGTTGACGGAGTTAATCCGTAAGGATTTTATCATAAAAGGCTAACGCCTTAACTCCTGAATTAGGAAAATTTAGGCATAGTTTTGCTGCATTCTTTTCAGTTATATTTGGCAATCCGTAAGGTTTAGCTACTCAGGAAAAATTAATTTGAATCCTAACATCAATCCGATACCCAGTAAAATGAAGAGTAGTTGTAATATTGATTCTTTTAAACCGCTTTTGGCGCGTAGTTCAGGCAGTAAGTCAACCAAAGCGATGTAGATGAATCCCCCGGCGGCAAAGGCAAGCAATGGAAATTTTAATATATTAGTGAAAGAACTAATAAAATAAGTGCCGATACCACCCAGAATGCAGGTAGCGGCACTTAATAAGTTGTAGGTGAGGGCTTTTTTTACCGAAAATCCGCCATAAACCAAAATACCAAAATCGCCCAGCTCCTGGGGGATTTCGTGCAAAGCAACGGCAAGCGAAGTCGTCAAGCCTAACCGTAAATCAACCACGAAACTTGCCGCAATCACCACTCCGTCGATAAAATTATGGACTCCGTCACCAATCAAATTCAAATAGGTGAAAGTGTGAATGGGACAAATTTCTTTATGGCAGTGTCGCCAATACAGGAATTTCTCTACGATAAAGAAGCTGATTATTCCGATAATAAAAAAGAAAAAAGCCATTTTACCCATTGCTAACGACTCGGGTAAGAGGTGTAGTAATCCACCGCCGATTAGAGCGCCAGTAGCAAAACTGACCAAAATGAAGATGATTTTCTGGAGTTTTTTTTCATCCCTTCCCAGAAAGATAATGCCGATTAGTGATATTAAACTGATGACTGAAGTCGCTGTAATAATCAAGAACAGAGTCATAGTTAATTAACGATTTGAAATAGGATTATCATTAAATTATATCGAAAGTCAATTCGTATTAATGTAGTGATAATGTTTCAAAGGTTGAATCTTTTCCAATAGTTTTTCGGAGTTAAGAATTTTTAACCGCTAAAGTCAAGACGAATTCTATTCACAAATTTATTGAACCCGAGAGATTAGGCAGCACGCATCACTTGCTGGACAAAAGCCGGCTCGGGCAGCGCACCGTCAATTTCAACTGCACCGTCATTGACTATTGTTTTGGGTACTCCTAATACCGAGTATTTATTTGCCAGATGGGGGAATTCGGTTGAAGCAACCATGTCAGCTTTGATGAGGTCACTCATCAGGGCAAGTTTGTGTGCCATTCGAACCATAATCGGACAATATGGATAGGTGGGGGCGGTAAAGACTTGAATATGAAGGTGTTTAATTAGCGTATTAAGTTGACTAACGGTATCAAGGGAAAGTTCGGCAATTCCTTTTGAAACATCAACCAAATCTTCTAAGAGGGCAGCGAATTCATAACCCGAAGGGATACCAAAGAATCGGATTCCGTAAACTTTTTGACCTTCGAGCACGATTGCCGGAATCTTATCGATTTCAAACTGTTTCACTATTTCCGGGTCTTTCTGAAAATCATGAACTCTTAATTCCAATGGATTGGATAGACCAGTTAATTCTTGCAAAAGCTCATGAGTGAGTTTACAGGACTGGCACTCAAATTCCTGAGTAAAAAAATGAATAACTACTTTATTGGTAAGTTTCTGAAAAATTTCCAGTACTTGTTTCTTGCTTTCATCGGAAATTATTGGCATGCCAAATCCTCCTTTCTGTTATTTGCCCAAATTGTCGAACTTAAACATCGATAATTGGAATTATAAAAAGTTTTGCTAAGTAGTCAATCAATTGTGGAATAGAAATGTTTCTTGTTATTTGTTATTAGCTGTTGACAATACACCTTAGGAGATTATATTTGATTCAATGAAACAAGAAAGGAGATTAAAATGAAACGCCTGCCTTTTGTCACAATAAACATTGTGCTATTATTTGGCATTTGTCTAATCGTTAGTTGCAAAAAGAAAAATAAATCACCGGAAATTCCGACAATTCCTTCTGGACCATTAAGCGGTACTATCAATGTTCCTGATACTTTCTCAAGTTCAGCCACTGACTTGGATGATGATAGTATTGCGATAAGATTTGATTGGGGTGATGGTGATACATCGGATTGGAGTTCTTGGGTTAGGAGTGGTGATTCAGTATCAATCGCTCATTTCTGGTCAGATTCTGGTTCCTACAATCTAAAGGCACAGGCAGAGGATATAAAGGGAGCAACATCAGACTGGTCATCTTCTCATTCTATAGTTGTTTCTAGTGGCGGAGGTGGCTGGCAAAAGACATTCGGTGGGACAAGGAGTGATGATGGCTATTCAGTTGAGCCAACATCAGATGGTGGTTACATAATCACAGGATGGACACGGTCATTCGGTGCTGGTGAGTCAGATGTTTATCTTATCAAGACTGATGCGAATGGTAATTTAGTCTGGCAAAAGACATTCGGTGGAACAAATTGGGATGAAGGCAATTCAGTCCAGCCGACATCAGACGGCGGCTACATAATCGCCGGATTGTCAGGGTCATTCGGTGCTAGTGGGGATGTCTATCTTATCAAAACTGATGCTAATGGCAATCAAACCTGGTATAATACATTCGGCGGAACAAGTGATGATTTTGGCTATTCAGTTCAGCCAACATCAGATGGTGGCTACATAATCGCAGGAACGACACAGTCATTCGGTGCTGGTGGGTCTGATGCCTATCTTATCAAGACCGATGCCAATGGCAATCAAACCTGGTATAAGACATTCGGCGGAACAAGTGATGATAATAGCAATTCAGTTCAGCAAACATCTGATGGCGGATATATAATCGCCGGAAGAACAGGGTCATTCGGTGCTGGTGATTGGGATGTCTATCTTATTAAGACTGATGCAAATGGCAATCAGGTTTGGGACAAGACATTCGGCGGGACAGGTTTGGATTATAGCAATTCTGTTCAGCAGACAACAGACGGGGGCTATGTAATCGTAGGAGTGACAGTATCATTCGGCGCTGGTTTGTCTGATGTCTATTTTATCAAGACCGATGCCAATGGCGATCAGCAATGGTATAAGATATTTGGTGGGACAGATTACGATTATGGCAGGTCTGTACAACCAACATCAGATAGCGGCTATATCATCGCCGGGTATACATATTCATTTGGTGCTGGTAGTTATGATGTCTATCTTATCAAGACTGATGCAAGTGGTAATCAGCAGTGGTACAAGACATTCGGCGGGGTAGATACTGATTATGGCTATTCAGTCCAGCCCACCTCAGATGGCGGCTACATCATCGCTGGATATACATATTCATATGGTGCTGGTGGGTCTGATGTCTATCTTATTAAGACCGATGCGAATGGCAATACAATGAAAACATTTTCTTTTAATCCCAAACGAAATTACCCGAATCCTTCCCAACGCTCATCGCCAAAATTACCCCACGACTTAAAGAATACCGGTAGAGTCGGAGTAAGATAACTTTACGCCTAACCCTTCACTCAGGAAGCGACCCAGTAGGTGACTCCGTAGGTTGTCCCCGAAAAGGCAGTGCCCAGTGGATAGTGCATAGCGGTTGGTGAAGACAGATAAGAAATACTGAAGGTGCCGGGCAGAAAAATCCTTCTGAGGGAAAATTTCACTAAAATCACTGATAAGGAACCAGCCCCCGAACCAACTCCCCAGGTTACTTAGGGGGCTACCCCCGAGTCAACCCCCGAACCAACTCCCCAGCCAACTCCCGAAGCCGCTCCCCAAGTTGTCCCCGAAGCCATCCCCGAACCCGCTTCCTAACCAATCCCCTAACCAACTTAGGAGGCGACTCCCGAAGCGACCTCCGAGGCTACTCCCCAAGCCACTTAGGGGGTCACCTCCTAGGTGATACCCCCTCCCCAAGCAATTTTCAATGTAAAATTTCTAATTTCCAATACTTAGAAGAAAATTTGGACTAATTTTTATATGCCTATTAGGCATAATTATTCTCAAAGAATCTGCGTTTATCCGTGTCTATCCGTGGTTTTCTTATCTCCGCTATCTCTGCGGTTAAATTTTTTCCCTTTTCTGTCCGTGGTGGTTGGATTTGACTTTTTCTTTTGCTCGATTATAATCGGGCATGAATTTTGCCGCTGAAGTCAGCGAACTGGTTCGTGACTACGGCGCGCTGCGTGCTTTAGATGGAATCTCCTTTAATATTAAAGAGAATGAAATCTTTGGATTGATTGGACCAAATGCTTCAGGTAAGACAACCACCTTAAGAATAATTTCCACTTTGCTTAAACCGACCAAAGGCGAAGTTAAAGTTTTTAATATTAAGGTTACGGAAAAACCAGGCGAAGTGAGAAAACTGATAAGCTACCTGCCCGAAGATGCCGGTGCCTATAAGAATCTCAGCGGCATCGATTATCTGAAATTTATGGCAACATTCTATTCAGCCGATAATGTTGATAGAGACAAAATTATTGAAAGAGGGATGGAGATTGCGAATCTTGGTAAAAGAATTAGCGATAAGGTGAAGACCTATAGTAAAGGTATGGCAAGAAAACTGCTTTTAGCCCGCGCTTTGATGGTAAAACCAAAATTGGCAATACTGGATGAACCGACCTCGGGTTTAGATGTAGTTAATTCCTTAGAAATCAGAGAAAAAATAAAAGCATTTGTCCGAGAGGGAACTACCGTTCTCTTATCTTCACATAATATGTTAGAAGTAGAATTTCTATCGGACCGGGTCGCATTGATAAAGAAGGGCAGAATAATTGAAACCGGCACTGCGGCGGATTTGAAGCGAAAATACGAATCCCGTAATTTAGAAGAAGTGTTTATGAAAGTGGATAAAACCAATTGAACGAATGATAACGAATATATCGAATGTTAATTATCTTGAATCGAATACCACGCTGTTGTTATTCGTTAGATTCGCTATCATTAGCATAATTCGTTAAAAGATGAGAGTTATCGGAAACCTTATTTGGAAAGAAGTGAAAGAACTTCTAACCCGACAACTTTTAATTCCGTTTATCGCCATCATGGTTCTATTTCTTTTCATCGGTCGGGCAATTCGGGGTGAAAAAGAGAAGGCAAAATCACCGCAAAGGGTCTTAGTAGCGGATTTTGACCACTCTCCAATGTCACAAGATATTATCCAAACTTTTAAATCAAGCGGATTGATTGTAGTTGAAGCCGCCGGTGATAAAGAGAGCGTTTTGAAACAAGCGAAGCATGAAGGGATAGCCTTAGCCATTATAATTCCGGCAGGATTGTCCCAAAAATTGTCGAATCTGGAGACAGCAGAAATTACGGTTTATAATCTGATTAAAGGACTGTCGGTAACTCGGGCAATTCGCGGAATCAAGCTAAAAACAATCCTGCAAGCAATTAATAAAAATATCGCCGCGGACCATTTAAAGAAAGCTTTTCCGGGAGTCGTGCCGGAAAATCTGCAATCCCCTTTACGAACTAAAGAGTATGTAGTAATTAAGAATAAGTCAGCCGAAGGTAGCCCAGAGATGCTGGAAGGACTTCTGATGTCCCAGACCTTTATGATTCCTATTATTCTTTTGATTACCATAATCTATGTCAGTCAGATGATTGCGGCTTCGATTGGTCAGGAAAAAGAGAATAAGACTTTAGAGACTCTATTAACCGTACCAATCAAGCGGGTGCAAATCGTTTTAGGGAAAATGTTGGGAGCGGTGGTCGTGGCGTTAATCATCGCCAGCATCTTTTTGTTCGCTTTCGGTTATTATATGGGTTCATTTGGCGAATTTACCCAAGCCGCCCGTCAGATTGGTGGTAATTTGACGGAACAATTGGGATTGGGCATTAAACTTGAATCAGTCCTGCTAATTGCCCTTTCGCTCTTCCTGGCGATTCTTTCGGCGCTTGCTTTGGCTACGCTACTCGCCATCTTTTCCGATGATGCCAAGAGTGCCCAAGCCGCCATTACGCCATTAATGATTCTTTGCTTAATTCCTTATTTCTTCACGATGTTATTCGATATTGAAACGGCTTCGCTGCCGATAAAAATCATCGTTTATCTCATTCCATTTTCTTATCCATTTTTAACGCCAAAGGCATTAATTTTCGGTAATTATACTATGATAATTCTGGGATTTATCTATATGGCATTATTTTCAATAGTGACAATAATCATTGCGGCACGAATCTTCAATTCGGACCGGATTCTGACGGCAAAACTACGATTTAGAAGGCGTTAAGAAACACCTTTAGGTGTCCATGGTTTTATTCCCAGTCTTTTAGCTAGTTTTCTGGAATATTTGTTATTAAAGTGAGTTTTTGTCATGCATTGACATTTAACGAAAATATATTAAAATTTGCCCACCTTAAGCTTAACCGACTTAATCATTAATAAAAGGAATGAAATTGAAAACAGTAGCTTTTTATCTTTTGGTGATTAAAAACAAACACTAATGGCTGAAATTATTCTTTTGTCCGTTTATTTAATCGCATTGATGATTTTATCATTGTATTCTTTTAATGCTTATTCAATTCTTTATTTTTATCTGCGTGACCGAAAAAAAGGAAGGTTAGCTAAAGTTAATCATAAAACCGCCAAAGAACTTAATTATTATCCATTTGTTACAGTTCAATTACCAATTTACAACGAGAAATATGTGGTAGGTAGACTTTTAGAATCGGTAACAAAATTAGATTATCCAAAGGATAGGTATGAAATTCAAATTCTGGATGATTCAACTGATGAGACGACTTTTATCTTATCCTCAACCGTTGAGGAATATTCGGCTTTAGGTATAAATATAACTTTTATCCATCGTGATGACCGAAAAGGCTTTAAAGCCGGTGCCTTGAATGAAGGTTTGAAGCAGGCAAGAGGTGAATTCGTAGCAATTTTTGATTCGGATTTTGTCATTCCTAAAGAATTCTTACAACGCACTATTCCTCATTTTACTTTAGAGAACGTCGCTGCGGTGCAAACTCGTTGGGGACATTTGAATCGAGAATATTCAATTCTTACGCAGGGACAAGCATTAGCATTAGACCAGCATTTTTTATTCGAACAGGATATAAAATGTCGGAACGGACTTTTTATTAATTTCAATGGTACCTGTGGAGTCTGGCGTCGCTCGGCAATTGATGCGGCAGGGGGCTGGCAGGATGATACTCTAACCGAAGATTTAGACCTTTCTTATCGAGTTCAACTCAAGGGTTATAAAATCGCTTTTATTCCCGACCTGGTTTGTCCTGGCGAATTGCCGGTTGATGTTAATGGATTTAAAAATCAGCAGTTCCGCTGGACAAAGGGTGGTATCGAAGTCGCTAAGAAACTTTTGAAAAGGGTTTTGAAAAGTCCAATTCCGGCTCGTGTTAAGTTTTTTGCTTTTACCCATCTCACCAGCCCCATAGTTTTTCCTACCTTATTGTTATTATCAACTCTATCATTACCGCTCACTCTGCTCAAAATAAAATATTCCCACGCGATCTTAAATTCGTTGTTACCGACAGAATATCTCTTGCCCCAGGAACGAGTTATTGGTTTATACTTTGTATTACTTGCCTTATTTACGATTTTTGTCTTACCCTATCCGATTCTTTATATACTATCCTACAAACGAGCTAATAAATTGGATGGCAAGAAAGACGAGAAAAAAGCGAATTGTTATTTGTTTAGTGTTCTTTTGATTGGTGGTTTTGTTGCGCTTTCAATCTTTAATACCTTAGCAATAGCCCAGGGTTTACTGGGGAGAAAGACCGATTTTACTCGAACCCCAAAATTTTCCATTACCAAGGAGAAAGATACTATGCGTAATAAAAAATATGTCGCAACAATCTCACCGATAATCTTTTTTGAAATAGCGATGGGTTTTTACTTACTTTTTACTTTGGTCTTTTCGCTGATTCATTTTGAATTTGGATTGGCGCCATTCCTTTTATTTTACATACTAGGATTCTTCTTCCTTGCCATTAGCTCAATCCACCAGTATTTAGAATTTAATTTTAAGACCGAGAAAGCAGTAATCCCGGCCAATTCACCCGATAGTTTATAATTCTCAATAAACCGAATAAGTTAAAATGATACTAACTTGACAGAGTTTCATTCGTCCATAAAATTATAGTAAAAAAAGGAGTAATGAATGGCGGTTTTAAAAGACGAAATCGAAAAGATTCATCAAGCGATTGAGAAAGAAAGCTTAATCGTTCAAACTATCACCAACGAAGTAAATAAGGTGATTGTTGGACAAAAGTATCTGGTCGATAGATTATTAATTGGTTTATTTGCCAATGGGCATGTCCTGATTGAAGGTGTGCCAGGACTGGCTAAGACCTATGCGGTTAAGACTCTGGCAAGTGCAATCACCACTAAATTCCAAAGATTGCAGTTCACACCGGATTTATTACCAGCCGATATTATTGGCACCATGATTTATAATCAAAGGACCGGAGAATTTACCCCGCGGAGAGGACCAATCTTCACTAATTTAGTCCTTGCCGATGAGATTAACCGGGCACCACCCAAAGTGCAAAGTGCATTGTTAGAAGCGATGCAGGAACGTCAGGTGACGATTGGCGAACAGACCTTCAAACTCGATGACCCATTCTTGGTCTTAGCTACTCAGAACCCGATTGAACAGGAAGGGACCTACCCTTTGCCTGAAGCCCAAGTTGACCGATTTCTTTTAAAATTGAAGATTACTTATCCGACTAAACCTGAAGAGTTGGAGATCATCGAACGAATGACTACCGGCACTGAACCCAAAGCAAGCCCAGCGGTGAAACCTGAATCAATCATTCGTGCCCGAGAGCTTTGTAATCAAATCTATGTTGACCCAAAGATTAAAGACTACATTCTGAATATTGTCTTTGCGACAAGAACACCAGAAGAACACGGGCTTAAGGATTTAAAAGGTTTGATTCGTTATGGTGCTTCGCCCAGAGCATCAATCTATATGACTACCACAGCCCGAGCCATGGCTTTCTTAAAGCGCAGGGGATTTGTCATACCTGAAGATATTAAAGAGTTAGCGCCGGATGTGCTACGTCATCGTATTATTCTAACTTATGAAGCCGAAGCTGAAGAGATAACAACCGACGAAATAATTCGAAAGGTTCTTGAAGGTATTGAAGTCCCGTAAGTAGTGGAAATAGACTACAGATGCACGTAGATATTTCTTTTACCGCAGAGATAGCAGAGACTTCAGAGAGAGATTTATTTGTGTTTCTACATCTGCGTCTATCCGCGTTAATCTGCGGTTTGAAAGTTTGAAATTCTGTGATTCCACAAGAGTTTTTAAAGAAGATTCAAGAGATTGAAATCCGGACCAAAAATCTGGTTAATACACTCTTTGCGGGTGATTACAAATCTTCGTTCAAAGGGCGCGGTATCGAATTTCTTGATGTTCGAGAATATCTTCCCGGCGATGATGTCCGAACTATTGATTGGAAAGTGACGGCTCGATTTGGCAAGCCTTATGTGAAAAAGTATGCGGAGGAACGAGAGCTTATTGTAATTTTGGTAGTCGATGCATCGGGTTCAGAAAGATTTGGCACGCGGCGCCAGTTTAAGTTAGAGCAGGCAGCATCGATTGCCGCAACCTTAGCCTTTTCCGCAGTAAGAAATAATGATAAAGTCGGACTCTTATTTTTTACCGACAAAGTCGAAAAATTCATTCCACCCAGAAAAGGTAGATTCCACGTGCTGCGTTTAATCCGAGATATTCTCTATTTTTCACCGGAACAAAAAGGTACCGACCCAATTTTGGCTTTGGAGTTCTTAATGCACATCCTAAAACGGAGAGCGATCGTTTTCTTTATCAGCGATTTTATCGGTGATGGATTTCAACCGGACCGAATAAGAATTCCTTTAGGTGTTGCAGCAAAAAGGCATGATTTAGTTGCCTTAACCATAAATGACCCGAGTGAAGATGATTTACCCAACCTTGGTTTGGTCGAATTTGAAGATGCGGAGACTGGTGAGATTCTAACGATTGATACCAGAGATAAAAATTTGCGTGACCGCTATCGTTTATTTCGTCAGCAGAAATACGAAGAACGTGAGCGGTTGTTTAAGATGATAGGAATTGACCATATCGATGTGAAAACATCGGAAGATTTCTCCAATAAGCTACATAAGTTCTTTCAGGTTCGGGCAAGAAGATATCGATGATATTTAAAAATTTCCAATTTCTAATTTCTAATTCCCAATTCCGAGTTCCGCACTGTTTCATTATTGTGCTTTTTTGCACTTATTCTTTTTTGTTCTCTGCGTCATCTTTCGTGTTTTCGTGGTTAAATTTTGGTATTTATTTGGTAGGCGCAGGCTTTAGCCTGCGAAGAAAGAAGCGCAACCTAAAGGTTGCGGCTACCCTGTACTTTTGTGTATTTTTGCTCTGGTGCGTTACTTTAGGGTTTTCACAGAGTGATACTACGCAGGATACTCTTGAGGCAAGACCTCAGATTCGAGCTGTCCCAGCAAGCGCTTCGGATGGTGTTGAAATTACTGCTAAACTTTACCCAATCGGGTCGAAGCAATTGACCGTGGGCGACCCGTTCAAAATGACCTTTACGGTAAAACATCCCAAACCGATTCCAATATCACCTTTAGCCGTTGATACGATTGACCCGTTCGGAATTGTCGAGCAGAAGGTTAGCCAAAAAACGCTGGGTGATAAGATGATTAGTACTTTTGACTTGAAGGTTGCTGCATTTGCCACCGGTGACTTAAAGATTCCACCATTCCGAGTTTTTTTCCAAACTAACCCCAAAGATACGATTCTTAAGTATGTTGCTTCCGACTCGATTCCAATCTCAATTGCCAGTGTCTTGTCCGAGGATATGCGCGATATCAACGATATTAAAAAACCGATTGATTTCCCCAATTTGTTACCCTTGATAATAATTGGAATATTGATTGGTCTTGGAGTCGTCACTTTTATCGGACTTCGTTTTGCAAAAAGATTTCGTAAGATTAGGGAGATGCTCAAACCATTACCTCCACCCTGGGAAGAAGCATTTGCCGCAATAAATCGAATCCCGGTTGATGAATGGCTATCCAATAATTTGATAAAACGATATTACTATACAATTTCGGAAATTCTGAAACGCTACCTGGAACGTAGATTCTTATTTCCAGCCGTAGAACAGACAACCACTGAATTAATCCGAACCATGAAGCAGAATAAAATTCCAGAGCGGGACGGATTCGGCAATTTCTTCACTAGCTCGGATATGGTGAAATACGCTAAATTTGTGCCACCCAGAGATGAAATGGTTGGAGTGATTGATTCGGTGAAGGAATTGATAAGTAAAACAAAACCAATCCAAGAAATTCAAAGTGCGGATAGTGAACAACAAAAATCGGATAATAAAGTATGAAATTTGGTTCACCTTTATTTTTATTACTACTTCTTTTGATTCCGTTACTCATCTATCTTGAATTGCGCAAGCGACCAGGAACCGTTAGATTTTCTGATATCTCTTTTCTTAAAGCAAATGATTTTCGAGGTAAATTCCTGCGTTATGCAATTCTAACTTTAAACTGTTTGGTTCTGCTTTTGGTCACTCTTGGTTTAGCCCGACCGCAAAAAGGCAGGGTATTCCAAGAAGTCGAAACTCATGGTGTGGATATTATGATTTGCCTGGATATTTCCGGTACGATGCAGGCAGAGGATTTTTCACCCAAGAACCGATTATTTGTGGCTAAAGAAAGAGCAAAAGAATTTATTGCTAAAAGAAAAGGGGATAGAATTGGATTAGTCGTCTTTTCCGCATTAGCCCTGACCCAATGTCCATTGACCCTGAATCGTGATATCATAAATAATCTGATTGACCGGGTAAATACCGGATTGGTACCGGATGGCACCGCAATTGGAATGGGTATTGCAACCGCCGTAACTCGACTCCAGAATTCGCAAGCCAAAGATAAATTGATTATACTTTTGACTGATGGCTTGAATAATGCAGGTGAGATTGACCCGATAACTGCAGCTAAAACCGCTCAACCGTTTGGTATCAAAATATATACGATTGGGGTTGGCAGTCAGGGTGAAGTACCCTATCCAGTTGATGACCCAATCTTTGGTCGTCGTTATGTTAGAGTGAAAATTGATTTAGATATGAAAACACTTCAGGAGATTGCTCAAATTACCGGCGGTAAATCATTCCTGGCAACCGATGCCAGTGCCCTTAAAACAATTTACGATGAAATTAACCAGATGGAGCCAACCACTTTTAAAGTAAAACAACATACAGTCTATTCGGAAAGAGCTTATCTATTCACAATACCGTCTTTATTTTTATTAATCGCGGTTCTTGCGTTATCGATAACCTGGTTAAGGAGAATACCATGATTAAATGGGCGGCTGGACAATATCTTTATTTTCTATTGCTAATTCCTCTAATTATTGCTGGTTATATTATATATTTCTTAATTAAGCGCCGAACCCTGACTAAAACTGTCGACACTCAATTGATACCAAAACTGACCGATACAGTTGACCGGCGCTGGCAGGTTTTGAAAGCGATATTATTTATTGTAGGTTTTATGTTTGTTGTGCTTGCTGCGGCTCGTCCAAAATGGGGTGAGACACTTCAGATGTATAAAGGTCGAGGAATTGATATCGTGATTGGTATCGACGCCTCGAAGAGTATGCTGGCGGAGGATATTAAACCGAATCGTTTAGCCCGAGCTAAGACCGAAGTGGCAGCATTGATTGATAATCTTGGTACGAATCGCGTTGGAATTACCGCTTTTGCCGGCGACTGTTACGTGATGTGTCCATTAACTGTTGATATGGAAGCGGTAAAGATGTTCTTGGAGGTAATTTCACCGGATATGATTCCTATGCCAGGGACCAATTTTAGTAAAGCGATTGCGGTTTCAGCATCGCTCTTCGACCCGAAGGAACCAAGCTATAAGGCACTGATTCTGATTACCGATGGAGAAAATTTAGGGGAAAACCCGATGCCGGTTGCCCAGAGTGCTGCCGAACAGGGTGTAAAAATCTTTACCGTGCTTATCGCAACTCAGGAAGGCGCACCGATTCCGGAGAAAGACCAATCCGGCGGTCTTCTATCCTATAAAAAAGATAAAGAAGGTCAGATGATAATGTCCCGACCCAATGAAAATTTATTAATTATTATGTCACGGCTTTCTGGTGGTCGTTATTACCGCTCTGAAACAATGTCTTTGGATAATTTAACTGCCGAGCTAGATCGAATAAAGAAAAAAGAAATTGGCGGTGGTGAATATACCGAATACGTCGAGCGCTATCAATATTTCCTTCTCCTTGGATTTATTCTGTTATTTTTAGGTATGTTTATTAGCGACCGAAAAGGCAGATGGTTTGATAATTTATTTGGAAAATATAAAACCACATATGAACACAAATAAACACAGAAGGAAATGCGACTATAGCTTGGTAGTCGCAGGCTTTAGCCTGCGTAATATGAAGAATCGCAACCTAAAGGTTGCGGCTACCGATTTCGTGTTTTCGTTATTTCGTGCTTTCGTGGTGGTATTCATCTTATCTTTCATTCTGGCAGGAAGTGCCTATTCCGATATTGGTTCTTTGATGCGCAAAGGTAATGGTTTATATCGTCGAGATAAATACGAAGATGCGTTTAAGGCATATCAAGAAGCTCAGGTTTTAGAACCGGATAATCCGGACATTCGGTTTAATATTGGGTCGGCATTATATAAACTGAATAAATTTTCCGAAGCGATGCCGGAATGGCAATTGTCTTTAGTGAGCAAGAATAAAAAGACGAAAGCAGCCGGAACTTATAATATGGGGAATGCGAGTTTTAAGAGTGGGCAGCTTGAACCGGCAATAAATTTCTATAAACTTAGTCTCGGTATTAATCCAAACGATATGCCGGCGAAACAAAACCTGGAATTTGCTCTAAAAGTTAAAGAAGAGTTAAAAAAACAACAGAAACAAGATACTTCAAAACAGAAACAGCAACAGCAGCAGCAACAACAACTTCAACCTCAGATGCAACCTAAACCGCAATCGCAGAAAGGGGAGATGAGTAAAGATGAAGCTCAACAAATTCTCGACGCTTTGAAAAATAAAGAAAAAGAAGCGCAGGAACAGGCAAAAAGAGCTAAACCAAAAGTTGATGTTGAAAAAGACTGGTAGGATGGAAAACTCAAAACACAAAAGTCAAAGGTCAAAGCTGATTCCACTTTTGTGTCTTGTGCTCTTGTGTTCTATTACATTTGCCGCTGAGATAAATTTCACTGCTTCGGTTGACCAGACTTCAGTTGGAATCGATGACCAAATTCAGTTAACGGTTACGGTGCAAGGACAGGATATTGGACGAGTGCCTAATCCAGAATTACCTGCCTTGGCTGATTTTGACCGACTTGGTTCAACCTCTTCGCAATCTACTAATATTTCAATCATCAATGGTCGGATGTCCCAGCAGCAGACAATCAGCTTCATCTATTTCTTAAGACCGAAAAATACCGGTACCCTTACGATTGATCCCTGCAAGTTGAATTTCAAGGGTCAGACTTACCAGACCGAACCGATTACAATTCAGGTTCAAAAAGGCAGTGTTCAGAAACCACAAACTCAGCAGCCGAATATTAGTCCATTTCAAGCTCCAACCCAAGAAGCGGTGTCGATTCAGGGCAATCTAATGTTAGTCGCTTCACCGGATAAAAGGACGGTTTATAAAGGTGAGCAGGTGACCGTAGAATTTACTCTATACACACGCTTGCAACTGGGGAATCTTTCAATGGATAAATTACCCGGTTTTTCCGGATTCTGGGTTGAGAAACTTTATGATGCCCAACAGCTCAATTTTCAGGAACGGATGATTGAAGGAAAAAAGTATTCAGCCTGTCTTTTAAAACGGGTTGTGCTATTCCCGATGCAATCGGGCGAACTGACCATCGAACCGATGTCTTTGAATGGTGCGGTGGCTAGAGCACCGCGTGATTTCTTTGACTTCTTTGAGACAACTGAACCGATAAAGATTCAATCGCAAAGCATTAAAATTAACGTTTTACCTTTACCCGAAACCGGAAAACCTGTTGATTTTTCGGGTGGGGTAGGACAATTTAATATAAAAGCAACCCTAAAGCCGGATAGTTCAGTCAATGGTGAGCCGGTCAATCTGACAATCAAAATTTCAGGGACGGGTAATGTGAAATTGATTGATAAACCGAATCTACCGCCAATTGCTGGTTTAAAGGTTCTTGACCCAGAAGTGAATGATAAGACATCAACCGAAGGTGGTAGAATCAGCGGTTATAAGGAATTTAAATACCCGATTATTCCGCAGCGGGATGGCAGGCATGAAATACCTGCGGTAAAACTGAACTATTTTGACCCAAAGGACAAAAGTTACCACGCGGTCGAAACCGAAAAAATTATTTTCACTGCTTCGGGTACCGCAAAAATTACGAGTTCAACTATTACCGAAACCGGTATTAAGGTTTTGGGAACCGATATTCATCACATTAAACCAAACCTCTTTAACCTTAGTTCTCAGTCTGGGAAAACGCCGTTTTGGTTAATTCTACTTTATCCCTTATCACTAATCGTTTTAGTTGTAACATTAGTCTATCGTTCTCATCGCACCCGGCTTGAGAAAGATATTGGGTATTCCCGTAGATTACGTTCCGGGCGATTGATGAAAAAACGTTTTCAGGAAGCGAGTAATTTTCTGGCACAGAAGAATGAGAAAGAGTTTTATTCCGTCCTCGCCCGGGCGATTTTTGGCTATGTCGGTGACCGATTCAATATCCAGGCAATGGGTATGACCAAAGAACAATTAAAAGAAGAGCTGACTCAGAAAGGTATGCCCGAAGAATTACTTACCCGTCTTTTCAAGATTATTGATACCTGCGATGCGGCTCGATTTTCTCCCGCGCTCGTAGCAGATGTGAATACGCAACAACTACTCAGTGAAACAAAGGACGTGTTAAGTAAATTATGATTAGGAAAACAACTAATTTCGCTTTGTTATAATAATGAACCTTCTTTGTTTAATCTTACTATTAGCCCAGACAACTCCTCGCGACCTATACAATCAAGCCAATCAGGCTTATGAAAAAGAAGATTATGCCAAATCGATTGAATTATATGAACAAGCCGCATCAAATACTAAAAATGGACTTCTCTATTATAATCTGGGCAATGCTTATTTCAAATCGGGTCAGATTGGTAAAGCATTGGTCAATTACAATCGGGCAAGATTTCTCGCACCAAGAGACCGAGATATTAATGCTAATATCCAATTTCTGCGTAATTATCGGATTGATAAGAATTTGATAATCGAAAGTCCAATAATTAAGATTATTTCAAGTTTTTTTCATTTTGTCTCATGGCAGGAGGCGATGTTCTTATCCGCCACCATATTTTTTCTAACTATTGTCCTAATAGCATTAGCGATTATTTTATATCAAAGAATTTTCGGTTATATTGCGATTGGGGCGGGTGTTGTTTTTCTTTATTTATTTATCACCTGGCAGGTCTGGCAGGGAGAAAGAAGTTCAGCACGGGCGGTTGTGGTTATGCCAGAAGTTACTTTACGCAGTGGTCCTGGTTTAGATTATAAGGATATTTTAATTGGGCATGATGGGTTAGAAGTAAAAATCATTGAGTCACGGGGTGAATATTCCTTGCTTCAGTTCCCGGGCGGCGGCGGCTGGGTCGAATCCATATCAATCGAAAAGGTATTTTAACGCAGAGATTACGGAGATAATGAAACGATTACAGCGATTTTAAATTTCTTCTCTTATTGCTGACATCTTCAAAAATCGTTGTAATCATTCTTTTTATCACTGTAATCAACGAGTTTGTTTCTTAACAAACTCCTACTTGACAGTTACCTTGCATAAGTTACAATCAACCAAAGAAGGATAAAGTGAGTAGCCAGAATATAGAGTATAGAAAACAGGGAAAATTAGAAAGATTTGAAGATTTATCAGTTTGGCAAAAGGCTCACCAATTAACCCTCGAAATTTATAAAATTACCGGAAGTTATCCAAACGAAGAACGTTTTGGGTTAATTTCACAGATGAGAAGAGCAGCGGTTTCTATTCCGGCTAATATTGCCGAGGGTTTTAAGAAACGTGGCAATAAAGATAAGATCAACTTTTATAATATCGCGCAAGGTTCTTTAGAAGAACTTCGGTATTATCTAATTCTCTCAAAAGACCTTGAATATATAGTGGATACGAGGCAGATTAATGCGGACATTGAGGAAGTCAGCAAAATGCTTGAAGGATTAATTAAATCAATAAAAAATAGAATCAGTAATTAGAGAACAGAATATGGTAAACAGACAGACAAGCAAAATCCCTTTTTTCTGTCTTCTATATTCTATGAACAAGGAGGTTATGATGGATAAATTTTTTAGTTTTCAGAAAAAATGCAGAATACTGCGAAGGAAGGAAACAAATACCTGTTTCCTGACTCCTGTATCCTGCCTACTAATTTTAACTGCTCTCTGCTCCCTCCTCCCTTCTCTCTTATTTAGCCAATGGCTGGAAACGACAATTTACGTCCCTGATTCGCTTTCCGGAATTTTAGAGCCTCAAGCTTTAACTTATAATGCTTTCAATAATAGAATTTATGTTGGAGGTGTTTATGGCGATTGCGTAATTGCAATCGACGGTCAGAGTGACCAACCGATTGCAAAGATACAAACCGGTACTAATATCTGTGCCCTTTGCTTGAACCCAATTAACAACAAGGTCTATTCTGCTAATGAAGAGAGTAATAATGTAACTATAATTGACGGGATAGCAAATCAGGTGATTACAACAATTCCAGTAGGAACTAGTCCTTGTGCCTTAGCCTACAATCAAACCAATAATAAAATTTACTCCGCAAATTGGCTGGGCAATAATGTAACTGTAATCGATGGTACCACAAACGAAGTACTTACAACAATTGGGATTTGGGAAGGTCCGAGTGCTTTGGTCTACAATCCAAGAAACAACAAAGTATATTCTGCTAATTTTTATAGCCATAATGTCACTGTGATTAATGGTGCTAATAATCAAATTATTACAACTATCTCAGTAGGGACTAATCCAGGGTCTTTAGTTTATAACCGAATTAATAATAAAATCTATTGTTCAAATCTGGAGAGTGGCAATGTGACGATAATCGATGGGTTAACAAATCAAGTAGTTACGACTGTTACGGTAGGAAACGGACCATATTCTTTGGCATATAATTCAACCAATAATAAAATTTACAGTGCTAATACGGGTAGCAATGATTTATCAGTTATTGATGGAACAAATAACCAGATAATATCAACCATTCAAGTAGGAGACATCCCTTCTTTTTTAATCTATGATTCCACTAACAATAAGGTATATTGTGCTAATGAGTATAGTAGTAATGTAACAGTAATTGACGGAGCTACAAATCAAGTAATTACAACAACACAAGTGGGAAGTCATCCTACGGCTTTGGTCTCCAATCCTACTAACAATAAAATCTATACCGCAAATGAATGGAGCGATAATTTAACTGTGGTTGACGGCACAACTAACCAACTAATAACTAACATTTTAATCGGAGTTCGTCCTTCAGCCTTAGCCTACAATTCGATAAATAATAAAATTTATTGTACCAATCAAGAGAGTGACAATGTGACGATTATTGACGGAGCAACTAATCATGTAATTACAACAATCTCAGTTGGAAGTTATCCATCAGCTTTAGTCTATAATCCAACCAATAATAAGGTCTATTGTGCAAATCTTTGGAGTAATAATGTAACAATAATTGATGGAAATACGAATGAAGTAATTGCTACAATTCAGACAGGAGACTGGCCATATACTTTTGTTTACAATCAGACAAATAATAAAGTTTATTGTGCTAATCGGTCACATCATAATGTAACAGTAATTGATGGTGCAATGAATGAAGTGATTACTACAATCGATGTTGGGAACTCTCCAATTGTCTTTACTTATAATCCCCCGCAAAACCGAGTCTATGTGGCAAATTTTTGGGGTTCAAGTGTCTCTATCATTCGGGATGTGACAGGGATTGAAGAACGCCCGACGCTTGACGCTTTAAGCTTAACGCCAGAAATTTATCCGAATCCGGCAAAATCCGTGATTCGTGTCCGTTTTCCGTTTTCCGGGAAAGAAGCAACAGCCATCAAAATCTTTGATGTTTCAGGTAAGTTGATAAAGGAGATTGCCACGCTCCCTTCGGTCGCTCGCAATGACAATGAAGTGAAAATATCTCTGAAAGGAATAAATCCGGGTATCTACTTCCTGCAACTTGGAACCGAGGTCAGAAAGTTCCTCGTTGTTAAATAGGGTTCAGCCCTCGAACCAATCCCCCAGGTTACTTAGGGGGCTACCCCCGAGTCTACCCCCGAACCCGCTCCCCAGCTTACTCCTGAAGCCGCTCCCCAGGTTGTCCCCGAAGCTGCCTCCCAGCCCGCTCCCTAACCAACCCCCGAAGCGACCCCTGAAGCTACTTCCGAGGTCACTCCCTAGGTGGTACCCCCTACCAAGCCCGAAATTACGGTAATCGTCTGACGATGCTCGACTTAGAAGAAATTTTGGCTTGATTTTTATGTGCCTATTAGGCACAATCTAACTGGCACAAAAATACCAAATTTCAAACACCAAATCCCAAATAATATCTAAATCCCAATTTCCAAGATTTAAAGGTCAGATAGCTCTGCTATCTCTGCGGTTAAATTGTTTGTTTTTGTATTGGAAATTTTCAGAAAAGTGTTGACATGACGAAGAAGGTTATTACAATGCAATTATAATAAAGGTAAAATGAAGAACAGTAATAAATTGCCTATAGCTAATCAAGATCTTTTGAGGGGTATTACCTCAAAATTAAATTATCGTCTACATTACAAGAAATATTCGTTAATAAAAAGTGTAAATTGTTATTGTAATCTTTTAGAAAGGGGTTAAGAATGGACCTTTTTGATAAATGCTTTGAATTCAGTAAAAAAGTTGACTATATGAAGTCACTAAACCAGTTTTTCTATCTCCGGGAGTTTGACCCTACGGCTAAACCAGTAGTTAAAATGAAAGGTAAAGAATTAATTATGCTTGGCTCGAATAATTATTTGGGATTGACTAATCACCCGAAAGTAATTGAAGCGACAATAAAAGCAATAAGAGAATATGGAACCGGGGCTTGTAGCTCAAGGGTTCTTACTGGTACCTCCAGTCTACATAATAGACTTGAGAGGAAATTAGCTGAATTTAAGGGGACCGAAGATGCAGTGGTCTTCAGTACTGGTTTTATGACGATGATGGGAACAATATCAGCAATCACTGAACAAGGCGATATAGTTATTAGTGATGAATTAAATCACGCCAGTATTGTTGAGGGCTGCCGGTTATCACGAGCCGAAAAAAGAGTCTATAAGCATAATAATATGACAAGTCTGGAAGAAGAACTTGCTAAGTGTGCTGCTTCAGCCAATAAACTTATTGTCACGGATGGTGTTTTTAGTATGAAAGGAGCGGTGGCGAATCTTCCCGAGATAAAAAGGCTTGCCAAGAAATACAATGCCAAGATTATGGTTGACGATGCCCATGGAACCGGTGTGTTAGGTCCAAAAGGACGAGGTACACCAGAACATTTTGATATGGAAGGGCAAATAGATTTAATTTGTGGAACTTTTAGTAAGACATTGAGTACGATAGGAGGTTTCATTGCTTCAAAAGCCGAGGTGGTAAGATTTCTGAAACTAAATTCAAGACCGTTTATTTTTACTGCCAGTCCACCACCTGCCATAGCTGCGACTGTGCTCGCCTGCCTTGAGGTGCTCGAGAGCGAGCCCGAACTACTGCAGAAGCTCCATAGCAACTCAAATTTCCTCAAACAGGGTCTCAAAGATGCCGGCTTCGAACTTGAACCGACCATCACACCGATAATACCGGTGCCGGTGCATGACGACGAGAAGACGTTTCTGATGGCGGGTGGATTGGAGCAAGAAGGAGTTGTCGTGAACCCGGTGGTGCCGCCCGCGGTTGCGCCGGGCGGGTCACTTATCCGGGTCAGCGTGATGGCAACCTTCACTCTAAATGAGCTATCCGCGGCAGTAGAAAAGTTCAAGAAAGTTGGCAAACGGGTTGGCATCATTTAAGGAAAAAACATGAAAATAGCAATCGTTCAGTTACAACCCGAATTTCCGGATTTCTGGGGCATTGTTCCGGCGCCGCGCTACGGAGTTATCACTGTGACGAACGCCTTGGCGCAAGTTGGCTTCAACGTCACCGCCTACGTGGAGAAGCTGGTTCGGTACGGCGAAATTAAGCGCTCGGCACGCGAGGCAGACATCATCGGCTTTTCAGTACTGTCGCCCAATGCTGAACGCACCTACGCCCTTGCCGACAATATGCGCCGGATAGGCAAGAAAGTTATTTTCGGAGGCAGTCATGTTTACTACTTCCTTGAGGATGCCATGCAACACTGCGACTATGCGGTGTTATGCGACGCCGAGTCGGTAGCGGCCAGGCTGTTCCATGCGGTCGCGGCAAATCAGCCGGTCGATTCGATTCCGGCAGTCGCCTGGCACGAGAACGGCACCGTCAGGAAGACCGCACCTGACCCGCAGGCGCAGCGCTACCAGGGCATTACGAACCTCGAACTCATCAAGGGTTACCCGGAGTCCATCCGCCGGCGCAAGTGGACCGGCTGGGCGCCCGTCGTCTTCCAAGCAACGCGCGGTTGCCCGTTCCACTGCAGTTTCTGCGTCACGCCCGAGCTCTTCAACCGGCAGTTCTATGTGCGACCAGTCGAAGAAGTCGTCACCGACCTCAAAGATAAACTCCGTTACACAAAAGATGTCTACTTCGTGGATAATAACTTCGGGGGTAACCTTAAGTTTGTGCATCAGTTCTGCGAGGAACTAGCGCGCGAAGGAATCAGAATGAATGCCACTGCGTACGTGCGGTACGAATTCGCACACCACCCGGACTTGCTGGACCTGATGCGCCGTGTTGGGTTCAACCGTCTACTGGTCGGTATCGAGTCGTTCGTGGACGGGACATTGCACGACCTAGACAAGCGTCAGAGTTTTGCAGCGGTGCGCGATGCCATCCGGGTGTTCCAGAAACACGGGTTCCAGACTACAGGCACATTCATCATGGGAGTAGGTAATGAGACACCCGAGACAGCGGTCCGCTATGCGGATGTTGCCATCAAGCTCGACCTGGACTACGCCTTCTTCTTCGTGCTGGCGGTATATCCGCATATGTGCCCCGAGTTTATGCCCAAGGAACGGACTTTCCTCACCGAATTCCGACGCGGGACCGGACATTTCATATTCTTTTTTCCGCAGAGCATCCGTCCCAGTCACCTGCAGGACGAGATGGTCCGCGCCCATCTCAAGTTCTACTCGGTGGGACGGATTGCCAGCCGCCTGCTACGCGGCAGATTCAAAGATGCAGCGCAACTGGTTTACCACCGCCTACTGTTCCTGCGTCTGCGTCAACATGTCAACCGGTACCTACGCTATGTCCGAAATCTGGAGGCTGACATCTATGACGGTGACCAACTAAACTTGGAAGCGCTCCGGCACAAGAAAGTGCCCAAGCTGGCTAGCTATCACTAAATCAAGGTCATGGCGAGTTCCAAGCCCTATCCGTTAGCAAGCCTCGGATTCTGGCGGGCATACATCATTACCATGCGTCCCTACCTGCTGTTCGTTTCAGGCGCGGCGGGTTTAGTTGGACTTGCATTTGTTGAAAAGATAACAGCTATCAGGTTGATATTTGGTTTTATCCCTTTATTCTTGTCTTACGGATTTGGTCAAGCCTTGACCGATTGTTTTCAGACCGACACCGATGCGATTTCCTCGCCTTATCGTCCTTTAGTAAGAGGAATTATTTCTCGAAAACAGGTTTTGATAGTCAGTCTAACCGGATTAATTACAGGGGTTGTGATTTTGGGTTACTTAAATCCTAAGATTTTGATATTTGGCGTTCTTGCGGTTATCGGTCTCTTGAGTTATACATTTTTTAAGAAGAGATGGTGGGGAGGACCGCCTTGGAATTCTTGGATTGTTGCAATATTACCAATTATGGGAAAACTTGTAGATAAAGGATTTAATGTCGGTGAAATCATAAGTCTTCGGGACTCGCATTCTTTAATCTTTTTATTATCAATATTAGCAATCTTTTTTGGCTACGCCAATTTTGTAGTGATGGGGTATTTCAAGGATATCTCAGCCGATCGTAAAACTGGGTATCGAACTTTTCCCGTAGTTTTTGGTTGGCGACCAACAGCGATATATAGTGATTCGGTAGCATTACTAACAGCGATTCTTACCGGTTTTGCCATTATTATTAGTGGTAATCTCAAAATCATAGGAATTGTAGTTTTTGCTATTGCATTGATAATAAATTTCTATGCCCAATTTAAAATACATCAGATTCGAGATGAAAGCAAAACTTACGGTCCGATTGCCAATGTAGTTCGAGCATTTATTCTTTATTGTATGGCAATTGTAGTTACCTTAAAACCGAACTGGCTGATTTTAGCCGTGATATTCTATCTTCTCTTTGAACTAACTTTAAAACTCAGACCAGAAAAAATGCAGGTTTGATTTTAAAGAGGAGTGGTTTTGCTAAATTTAGATACTGAGACCAAAAGAATCTTTTTAAATCCATATTGCAACTATGGTGCAGGCTATTCACGATGGGCAAAAGTGAAAGATGAAATATATAAAAGAATAGGGAAATTTGAGATGGAAGAAATTCTATCTCCGGATAACCTCGTCTCTCAGATATCAGAAGCAATCAAAAACGGGGAAAAGATTTTTATCGCAGCCGGCGGTGATGGCACGGTCAATCTATTGTTAAATGCGATTATGAAATTGAGCGATAGTTCGAACATTACGATTGGGGCAGTCGGACTCGGTTCAAGCAATGACTTCCACAAGCCATTCCGAACCGAAGCGTTCATAAATGGCATTCCAGTTAGGATTGATTTCGGAAATGCTTTTTTGTGTGATGTGATACGAGTGGATTATCAAGACATTAAAGAACAGATGCACTCCCATTTTTGCCTGCTTAATGCCAGTATCGGAGTAACAGCCGAGGCGAATGCCTTCTTTAATTTACGCACTAAATTTATTGAGCTGCTTCAAAAGGTATCGGTTGACGCAGCAATCATTGCTACTGCTTTGAGAACAATTCTCGCCTTTCGCAATATACCATGTCAACTAACGATAGAAAATAAAGAAGAGGAGGAAATTTTTGTTACTAACTTAGGTGTAATCAAGAGTCCTCATTTTACCGGGTCACTCTGTTATGATACTCGGATCAGTCCGGATGATGGACAACTTGGGGTGAATCTTTGTTTTGATATGTCATTATTGGAAAGAATAGGCATACTCATCGCACTTTCTAACCATCATTTCCAAAACCGTCCCAAGACAAAGACATGGTTAGCTAATCGACTGTCGGTCAAAAGTAAGAAAACTTTTGCCTTAGAAATGGATGGTGAGGTCGTGCAAGCCAAAAGTGTAGAATTTAGTATAATGCCAAAAACAGTGAGGTGCTGTCGATGAATCATCTTGAAGATATTTTAGAAAATGTTCTTATCAATTCATGGGCTAAATATTTCCTTCGGTCACCACATCAGGTAAACAAGTCACATGAAACCGATGCTGAATTGATTGAAAGTCCAAGCGATAATAAAAATTTCCTTGCTATCACAATTGATACGGTAGCTGAAGAAATAACGGAGGGATTATACAAGGATCCTTATACAATGGGCTGGGTTGCCGTAATGGTTTCCTTGAGTGATTTAGCAGCAGTTGGAGCCGACCCTTTAGGCTTAGTTATCTCAATATGTATTGAATCGGGGCGAAATAAAGAATTTACAAGTAAGATTGCTCAAGGCATGGAAGATGCATGTCGAAATACGAATGTTTTTATTCTTGGAGGAGACACAAATTTTACTTCAACAATCGCTTTAACCGGTTGTGCCTTTGGTTTAGTGCCACGTGATAAATTGCTGACGCGAAAAGGGTGTGAACCTGGTGATTCATTGTTTATTACCGGCGGTGTTGGAATAGGTAATGCATTAGGGCTGGTGCGACTGGCAAATATGCCGGACGATTATTTCCCTGAGATATCATATCGACCAATCGCGCGTCTTAAGCAAGGTCAATTTTTAAGAAATTATGCTAGTTGTTGTATGGATACAAGCGATGGTTTATTAGCAACACTTGACCAGTTGATGCGAATCAACCAAGCGGGATTTGTCATTGATTGTAACTGGGAAAAGATACTGGCGCAAAAAGTCTTTCAGTTTTGTAACCTTACTAAGACACCACCCTGGTTGATGACGGCTGGACCTCATGGCGAATTTGAATTGCTTTTTACCGTTTCAATTGAAAAGGAGAGCGAGTTTATTAGGGCGATTCAATCCATAGATATGAAAATAATTAAATTGGGTAGTGTACAAGATAACCCAGTTATAACATTGAATTTGCCTTCGGGTCGGAAAACCGATATTGATATTGCGCCTTTGCGAAATCTTTTATATACGGTTGAAGGTGATATGCAACGTTACCTACATGAATTCAAAACCTTTGGTGAGAAATGGGGACTTCATTAGAATGGCAGAAACGATATACGAATATTTCTTAGAAGCGGTAAATAAATTCCCGGACAAGTCAGCTTTGATGTATAAAAAAACTGGGCGATACGTGAATATAAACTATAAGGATTTACTTGATTATGTAGATTCGGTTGCCGAAGAACTTAGAAAATTAGGTATTGGAAAAGGTACTCCGGTTGCCATTCTTTCTTACAATCGACCAGAATGGGTAATTGCCGATTTGGCGATTTTGAAACTGGGGGGTGTTGTTGTTCCAATTTATCATACGTTACCCGATTGCTTGGTCAAATATATAGTTAAGGATTCAAAAACTAAGTTGATCTTTGTTGAAAATGCCCGGTTGTTCTCATTAGTTTCAAACATCCAAAATGAAATGCCAAGTCTGGAAAAAATAATTGTTTTTGATAATTCAGGAATTAGCGATAACAGCGAATTTCTGAGATTTGATGATTTGAAAAATATTAGCTACGAAGCAACGGATAATGTTCCGGAGATTTCAAGAAATGATATAGCAACTTTTGTTTATACTTCGGGGACGACCGGTGAACCAAAAGGGGTTATTCTTACTCACGATAATATAATATCTAATGTTCTGCCCGCCATAAAGAGATTTAAAATTAATTCAAAGGACGTCTTCACTTCGTTTCTTCCCCTTTGCCATATGTTTGAAAGAACTGGTGGTTATTATTCGATGCTTTTTGCCGGAGCGACCATCGCTTATGTGGAAAGTTTAGCAACGGTTGTTTTAGATGTTAAAAAGGTGCGTCCGACCGTCTTGATTGCGGTGCCAAGAGTTTTAGAAAAGGTTTATGAAGAGGTGACGAGAAAGGTAGCAGCTGGGTCGATTATTCAAAGAAAATTGGTCCGCGGAGCAGTCAGAAATATTAATCAGTACAATAATCTTAAAAATCGAAACCGCAAAATTTCCTTATGGTTGATAATAAAAAGATGGTTTTGCAATACACTGGTTACAGCCCAATTTAAAAAAATTGCCGGAGGAAGGCTAAGGGTAATGGTTTCAGGCAGTGCACCACTTAATAAGAAGATGGCAAAAATTTTTTATATCTTTGGATTTAATATAATTGAAGGATACGGTCTGACCGAGACTTCACCGATAGTTAGCTCTAATTCATTTGAAGAAAACCGATTTGGTACGGTGGGAAAACCGTTTGATAACGTAATTATTAAAATTGGTGAGAATGATGAAATTTTGGTCAAAGGACCAAATTTGATGATTGGGTACCTTAATAAACCAGAAGAAACCCAAAAAGTGATTGATAAGGAAGGTTGGTTTCATACCGGAGACCAAGGTAAATTTGATAAATATGGAAATCTCATTATAACCGGTAGAATAAAGGAACTTATTGTTACTTCTTATGGTAAAAATATCGCACCAGCCCCGATTGAGCAGAAATTATCCGAGAGTAAATATATTGAACAGATTATGCTGTATGGCGATAAAAAGAAATGTATTGTTGCTCTGATTGTGCCAAAACGGAAAACAATTGAAAATTACGTGAAAGAAAATGATATTCGATTTAGCAGCTATGCCGAGCTGCTACCAACTGCCGAAATTAAGAAATTAATTGCCAATGAAATAGAAAAATCGAATGATTGCTTTGCTCCGCACGAACAGGTTAAATCCTTTGCTTTGTTAGCCGAAAATTTCACGGTCGAAAACGGGCTGTTAACGCCAACCCTAAAAGTTAGACGAGATGAGATAGTTAAAAAATATCGGGATTTAATTGAATCGCTTTATAAAGATTTGGAGAAAGAGAAATCTTAACCACGGACGCATACCGATAGATACGGATTAGCAATGGTGAAAATCACCGATGTTGATTAATACGATAAATTGAAACCAACGGTCCTGGTCTTTTGACATCACCAAAATTGGCAAAAGGTTGATAAGAAGCATCTTGCTTATCCATTACCAGCTTTGGTTTTTCTTTTTGAAAAGGATTAAATTGAATCCGGGGAAAATATTGGGTTGTGTCTAAAAGTAACGTACTAATCTCTTTAGGTACTTTGCCAAAAGGTAAATCAGGATAACTTGTTACAACCAGACATTTGATATTTCGAGGGTGAATCTGGTCAATTTTGAAGAAGCGTAAAGAATCAGTATCAGCCTTTTCCGCATCATATCGAAGGATTCGATAACCAGTATTACCAACCTTAGTTTTCATATTCTTAAGAATTTTTGGCGGTAAGGAAAAACCAACTCTTGTTTCAGTAAACCGAGAATCAATTTCTTTGGCTGAGAGCGGCAAATTGGGAACACTCCAGGCACTGCCAACCCAACCCACCGTGGAATTTTCTTTAATGTTTTTTATAATCCATTTTACTGCTAGAGAACGAGTATCTTGTTTAGTAATCGCAGTAAGATAACCAATAATATTTTGAATTGAAACCGACAGGAGAATAAGGATAACTATGGTTAATACAATCGGCTTAATTATACCTTTCAGGTTACGAAATAAGTCGTGCAAGAAAAAAGCGGAAATGATGCAGAGAAATGGCACAATTGGTAATGCATATCGGACGTAAACCGCACGTACAACACCCATAACCAGGTAATAGATTAAGGGAAAAGAAACCAGAAAAATTGCTAATTTTGTACGTTTTATCAAGAGATAAATAATTGCTAGGAGCGAAAAAAGCAATAGCGGAAGTCCCACACCATGATACAAAGAGATTTTTATGAAGTTGACCCATCCTCTGCCTATTTCGATCACGGTGCCTTCAATTAGACGATTGCTACCTTTAATAAAATCGGAACGGAAGGTCGAAAAGTCTAAAAGAATGAAAGGAGAAAAAAGGAAGAACGAAACACCGGAAGCTATTATTGGCAAAATAATTTTGCCTAATGATTGCTTAACCCTACAACGGTTTAACTGAAATAGGGATGCAACGATAAGTGGAATTAAAAATAAGACGCCATTGTATTTTGTCGAAGCGGCAAGTCCAGCAAAGACACCGCTTGCAATACCATCTTTCATTTTTCCCTTTCTGAAAACTCGATAGGCGAAAAGGAAAGAGAGCATACCAAAGAAAAGCAGCGGAACATCGGTGGTTCCAAAATGAGATTGCTGGACATGGAAATAAGTCAAACTGAACAAAGCCGACGAGATTATTCCTACATCTTCGTCAGTGTCTCGGAATGTGTGATAGATGATATAAACAGTTAAAGTGCCAAGTACGGCTGATGTTAACCGGGCAATGAGAATTAAGGGTGATGGATTTAAAAGAACCGTTGCCGCAAAATCGGCTGCACTAAGAAACCAACCTAAAACCTTACCTAGTAAAAAAAGAATGGCATAAAGAATAAATAGAAAATAGAGAAAGAAACTTGGATATTCAAAGTAGTGGGGATTAAGGTCACCAGTACCAAGTGGAAGAGTATGACGAATTATTAGGAGTTCGTCGGGTCGCGCTCCGGTAGCATAGGGTAAACCAAAGTTAATGCCGATAAAACGAACTGAGGCGGCTATAAGAAGTATTGCAACCAGAAGTAACCAACGAGATTTCAATATTTATTTTACTTCATTTTATTTGCTTTTTTCCTGAAAAGTTGTATGGAATCAACTGATTTAGCGGATAATGGCAAACTTTTCGACTTTGTTGCCAAAAGGTGAAATTATTACTGCTAAATAAATACCGGATTGACAATCTTCGGCATCAAAGAATGCTTGGTGACTGGCGCGATTGACCTGAAGCTCTGTCAGCAATTTACCACTTAAACTATAAATTAGTATTCTGGAACCGGTTGGTAAGCTGTCGAAAGTAACCCCTTGATGAAAATCTTTAATGCAAGGATTGGGAAAGACACGAACCGTTTGAAAGCTTGGTTCAAACGTGTCTTCTAACTCAAATTTACTTAAACCAGCCTGCGTACCGACCAATAAAAATCCTTTCTGGCTAGCAATGTGTAAACAGGTGTAAAAATTCGTAAGATTTAATGGGTCAGGATTAGGAATTATTTGACTATTACCTTGAGTGTAGTTGGTCCATTTTCGTGTATTTGGGTTATACCGAGATAGTCCTCGGGCGGTCAAAAACCAAACGATGCCCCAGTCGTCAACCCGAACTTTTTTGATATCATTGGAAAGAATTTGACTGTTTTGAGTGTTTATTACACTGACTTCACCATTATCAATTACGGCACCGCCTTCGGCTGTGCCAATCCAAACCCGGTCTTTAAAGTCAATTGCAATTGAAACAACTTCGATTCCAGGTAAGCCTGATTGTTTCGTAAATATCGCCCAGGAGTCATCAGCTGGATTAAAAAGAGTTCCCCGGTAGTCAAGCATCAATAAACCTTGAATGGTTCCTAACCAGACGTGATTTTTCGAATCGAAGGCAAATTCGTAACTACCTTCACGACCCGGTGGTGCCCCAATGCCTAAATTGCTGAAATCAATTTCATTTCCATTAGCATCCAACGCTACTACTTTTCCATCTCCGTTCCATACCCATTTTGTATCATAGCGGTCAATGCCCAAGGCATTGATGATATTGCGTGGTGTAGATTGACCAAATTTTATTGTCCCCCAGGTGTCGGTTTGAGGGTCAAAAAAACTTAAACCACCAGTAAAAGAGAAATGACCAAACCATATTCGATTTTGTGAATCTTTTGCCGTAACTCTTATACCAGGCAGGGGCGAAGCGAGGTACTGCCAAGTTCCATTATTAAGTAATCGACTAACTCCTTCAGAGTTATGGCAAACATAAATATTACCAGAATTATCCGAAATTGCTGAAAATACGATATTAGAAATTAAGCCCGTTGCATAGAAGATATTCCATAATGTATCTAAAGTACCTGATACAATCCTTAATCCCCATCCCCAATCTTTTCCCCCACCCATACCACAATAGAGTAAGGAATCGATTAGCAAGCACTGAGTCGGTTCTTTCCAGATGGTATCAATGGTTTGTCGATTATAACGGAGCAGTCCTTTATCGGCAGCAAGGTAAAAATTGTCATTAAGAAATGCTAAGTCTTGCGTTGGCGTTTGGAGACTAAGAACGGTGTCAAAGCCAGTGCCATTAAATTTGGCAATGCCAGCCTCGGTAGCGATAAATAAGGTTTCCCTGATTACAATCATCGCTTGTACTGAATCACCAAAAGGATGGGGATAGGGAGTCAAAGTATCTAAATTTCGATTTAATCGGACGAGGCCACGCTTAGTACCAATCCAAAAATTGTCGGTTGCGGCAAAGGAAAGGATATTGTCAGAAAGCATTTGGGGATAGGTCGATTTCGTAAAATGAAAAACTTGGTCGTCGTCGGGTATTAAGTAGGTGCCATTGGTATTAATTACGTAGAAGCCGTTTTCGCTACCAACCAGAATTGTATCGGACGAGATGAAAATAGCTTTGACTCGGGTCGGTAATTCGGATTGTTTGTAAGTTTGTATAATTTGGTTTTGTGGGTTGAAAATAAATAATCCAGCACCATCGGTTCCTACCCAGAGATTAAAAGCTTTATCCTGGGTAAGGCAAAGGCATTGATTTTGGGGTATGCCATCGGTATTGGTTAGAACCTGGACAAAGGACTGGGTGTCTTTGTTAAAAATGGATAAACCACCGGTAGTTGCACAGTAAATTTTATTTTGAATTACTGTCATATCGGTAATAAAATTAGCATTGGTATATGTGTGCCACTGACCAAAAACAGGAAGAGGGGAGAAGAGAGCAGGGAGTAGAAAATAGAGTACAGTTTTGACTTTAGACTTTTGAGTTTTGAGTTTCTTGTTAGTACGCACCTTTACCTTTCAAAACTGCTCCAAAGGTTCTTAGAATTATAACAAAATCCATCCAGAGTGACCAGTTCTTTACATAATATTCATCTAAAATTAATCTTTCTTCAAAAGAAAGTTCACTTCGTCCAGAAACTTGCCATAAACCGGTCATTCCTGGCATCACTTTAGTAATAATATTAATAAACCGTCCAATTTTTTCAAGCTCTCTCGGTAAATAGGGTCGAGGACCAACTAGATTCATTTCACCTCGCAAGATATTCCAGAGTTGAGGTAGTTCATCCAGACTGAATCGCCTTAAGATTTGACCAAAAGGTGTGACTCTTGGATCTTTGCCTTTAAACTTCATAAATTTGTTCCACTCATCAAGACTGACTGATTGGGATTGAAGTGCTGATTCAAGACGAATTTCGGCATCCTGATACATCGTGCGAAACTTAAGGCAGTTGAATAACTTTTGCCCTTTTCCAATTCTTTGTTGCTTGAATAATACTGGACCAGGTGATGTTAACTTAATCACTATTGCCGTAAATAGAAAAAATGGGATGCAAATAGTGAAAGCTATAGTTGTAATCAGCAATTCGATAACCCGTTTCAAAATTAAATTAGAGGGTTGTAAAAGGTTATAGCGGAATTTCATTAATAATAGATTATCTAATTGAGTAATTTCAACCCCGACATTTTGCAGCTCGGCAATATCCGGAACGATTATGAATTCTTCGCTTTTACCTTCGACCAGCCGATAAATTTCGGCGATCGATTCTTTGGGCATAGCGGTGGCAGATACAATAACGCTATCAGGGCGATATTTCTCCACCCATTCTTGCCGAGAAATATCGATAGCTTGTTGATTGATAATTTCGTACCCTAAGTTTTGATTTCTCAGAATTTCTTTTCTTAAAACTTGGGCGGTCTGGTCATTCCCAACAATTACTACTCTTTTAGTCCAAAGATTTATTTTGATAAGAAAACGTTTCAAGAAAATTCGGGCTAACGGCAATAAAAAGAGACCTAAAATGAAAGCAAAAACAACTACAACCCGGGATACACTATAAGAACGCGTAACATAGATTGCAATTACGGTTAACGCAGTAGCGATGAATGAGCCGCGCCAGAGTCGTTTTGTCTCTTCCCAGGCGATGAATCGTTGGGTATAAAGTCCCTCATAAGCAAATGCGATGATATAAGCGAAGAGTAAATAATAGCGCGCAATTAGAACTTTGAAAGGCATCAACGGTCCGGCAAATGAAACAAATAAAGGGAATATATACTCGCGTAAGAAATGAGCTAAAAAATAACAGAGGAAAACAACAATCGCATCGACAAGGATTAACAGGAGAAGAGCAATTATTTTTTTAGGGGTTTTCATTTATAAAGCAAAAAGCCCAAGCCACAGATAAGAAAATCACTTGTGCACTTAGTTTCCTAATTAGTCTTGTTTTTAGTGCTTGCTAGTTTTTTAACCAATTTGCGTTGCTTGTCAAATATTTCAACCGTTAAAGATACCGAGCCAACGGTATGAGAAGCGCAAGCCATACAAGGGTCATAGGCACGATAAAACATTTCGATTGTGTTCAAGAGTCCATCGTCAACTTTACCTTGATGGATTAAATCTTTTGCCGCCTCCCTGACCGACATACAGATGGCACCTTTATTATTGGTGGTGGCGACAATTAAATTTACTTTGTCAATCAGAGCATCATCGGTTAATTTATAATGATGGATAAGCGTGCCCCGAGCAGCTTCGACAATACCGATTCCCTCGCCCGGCATAGTAAACTTCATATTTCGAATGTCGGTGCTTGTGATTTCAGGGTCGGCTAATAATTCTCTGGCTCGTTCGGTTGCATAGACTAGTTCAATTAATCTTGCCCAATGATAAGCTAAGGTATTGTGCACCGGTTTGGTTCCAAAAGTTTTATACATCAGCTCATATTCAGTCTGTGCCTTTGGTGTCGCCATCCCCTCAGCCGCATTAAGTCGACCTAATGGACCGACTCGATATATTCCGCTGGTCTTGCCGTCAACCAAACCTTTATAACCAACTTCTTTTAGGTATGGCACTTTGACATAGGACCATTCTAAAACGATTTCCGCAATGTGGTTCAGATAGTCCATGGCTGCGAACTTGACAAATTCTTTACCCTCGGGATCAGTCACTCGAATCATTCCATCATAGAAATTGACCCGATTTTTATCATCAACTAATCCCATATTATAAAGGGAAAGTGAAAAAGCAGGATTAGTGACCATGCTCATATATTTGGGATTTTCTAAGACAGTTTTATGAAAAATTTCTAGAGTCTTAATCGCAAATTCGTAACAGGAATTAGCCATCGTTACCATCTCTTTTTGTTCAGTGTCATTGAGCGGTTTAGTTTGCCCGCCGGGCAGTCCACAAACCGGATGAGTTGGTTTGCCACCAAGGATTTCGGTCATTTTCTGACCGTAGGCGCGATGCTTGATTACTTCTTTTGCTAAATCAAGACCAACTTTTTCAATAACGCCGATGATGTTTCTTTTTGTTTTTGGCGCATCCGGACCAACCACAAAATCCGGTCCACCTAAAAAGTAAAAGTGAAGGATGTGGTCATAGATATAATAACCGCAATAGATTAGTTCACGGAGCTTTTTTGCAACCGGGGTCGGTTCAACGCCAAACGCCATATCTAAAGCTTTGGTTGAAGCATAATGATGAGCAACCGGACAGACGCCACAGATTCGGCTAGTAAGTTGTGGCATATCTTCCGCTTTTCTGCCTTCACAGAATTTCTCAAAACCTCTCAGTTCGGGAACTTGAACATAAGCGTTTTCGACATCGCCTTGGTCATTTAAAAATATTTCAATTTTACCATGCCCTTCCAACCGGGTGATGGGGTCAATCGTAATTTTTTTCATTTTTGCCTCCCGGAATCGGGTCGAATTGACCGGTTGATAATCGAGGATGCTAGTGTGTACATATAGAACGTCCCAACTGGATCCTTGATTTTATCGGTTAGGTTTTCGACATCGGTGTCGGACAAATTCTTTTCCTCATCAATCCGAAGAATTGAACCAATTGCCCCGATCATTTTTGCACCTTGGTCAATAACATCCGGGGTTGGTCCAAGACAACCAGTGCAGGGCCAGTTACCATTTATACAACGGGTCTTGCAACCCATTCTGGTAGCTGGACCCATGCAGATGATTCCTTGGGTCAAAAAACACGCTTTCGGGTCAGCAATTACTTCATAGGTTCTTTTGATATCAGGCATCTTTTTAGGTTCAATATTACGTAGACATTCTTCACATAGCGATTTGGCGGGAGCAAGAACAGTTCCTTTTTCTGGTAGTTTATTTTTCGCTATCGCATCTATTGCATCAAGGATTAAAGGAACCGGCGGTGGACAACCTGGTAAGTAATAGTCAACTTCAACAATGCGATCTAAAGGTGACACCAAATCATAAAATTCAGGAATGGTTAGCTCTCCTTCTTGGGTTTTGAATTTAGTCAAAGGAAACTTATTTTCGGCATTAATGGTCGAGGGTGTCTCCTGGTAAGCACGCTGAAAAATTTGTTGCCGGTTAAAGAGATTGGCAAAACCGGGAATGCAGCCGTGATGGGCGCAGGAGCCAAAAGCAACCAACACTTTGGATTTTTGCCTTAATAGTTTTGCCAAATGTTCTTGTTCCGAATTCCGTACCGAGCCATTAAAGAAACAGACATCCATATATTGATCGGGGAAACGTTCAACATCAGCATATTTAGTGTCGAGTGCTACAGGCCAGAAGACAATATCAGCCAGATTGATAACATCAAGAATTTTTTCGTTAGTATCTAAGATCGCAATTTCGCAGCCACCACAAGAAGCAGCCCAATAAAACCCAAATTTTAGTTTTTCCGCCATAGATTATCTTCCTTTCTCGAGTTTAGATAATGAATATAAAGGTTTTATATCTAAGTGATATTTAAAATATTTATTAACCAGATTTAAAAATTTCAACATTTACAAAGGATAATTAAAAATATCCGATGAGTCAAGCAGAATGAAACTTTAACCAGAGTACTGATTCTACCTAAATAAATCTGTTTGTTCTATATTTTCTATGGTTAAATTAAATGCAGACACTCGGTGCAAAATTTAAGCCTGGATGCAACCAAGGCATTTTGGTCTTGACCCTTGGCGATGTCACCAGAGTGTCTGCGGAAAAGTATTTGAGGCAAAAATTATGCCAAAATGATTTAAAACCTGACTAAAATGTAAGTGTAAGAAAAGAGATAGGTTAGAAAGGAGAGAATATTAAGATTTCTATTATTTTAATTTGATTTATTACTAATTTGCTGCAATTTACGGCTTAGCTCTGCCTAAGAAATCGGCAATTCGTCCTTATAATCAAATCATTAAGTATTTACATTACACTTCATTATACTCATAATTTCCATGATTTCTTGAACTGTCTCAGTCGGATTCAGTCCTTCTGATTTGGTATTTTGTTAATAAACGATAGAATTGACTTCGACTAATTCCCGATGCTTTTACCGCTCGCGATACATTCCAATTAAACCGGGCAAGGAGTTGGAGAACAAAATCTTTTTCTAAGGTAGCTTTTGCCCCCAGGAGTGGTTTGCTTTCGGGTAATTTTTCAGAGTCTTTGTCGTGTAAAACTGGCGGTAAATCGGTAGGAGTGATATATTCTTGTTTGGCAAGAATTACCGCTCGTTCAATCGTATTTTCTAACTCTCTAACATTGCCGGGCCAAGAATGAAGCAGCAGTAATTCCATAGCTTCCGGCGTAATGCCCTTTATTGCTCGGTCCAGTTCTTCGTTAAATTTTTGAACATAGTAGTTAGCCATGAGTGCGATGTCCTCTTTTCTTTCGCGCAGTTGTGGCAGGTGAACATTAATAACGTTTAACCGATAAAAAAGGTCTTCACGAAAGTTACCCTGAGTAATTGCTTGCTCTAAATTTTTGTTAGTTGCGGCAATGATGCGAACATCAACCTCGATTGTCTTCCTACCCCCTAAACGTTCAAAATTTTTCTCCTGCAGAACCCTGAGGAGTTTAGCTTGTAAAGAAAGGCTCATGTCACCAATTTCATCAAGAAATATTGTACCACCATGGGCTTGCTCAAATTTTCCCTGACGTTCGCTTACCCCGGTAGCGGTTCCTTTCTCGACACCAAAAAGTTCACTTTCGAGAAGTGTTTCCGGAATCGCCGCGCAGTTGATAGTGACAAAAGGCTTTTTGGCGCGTGGACTCTGGTTATGAATTGTTTTAGCAATCAATTCTTTACCGGTTCCGCTTTCGCCGAGGATAAGGATACAAGCCTTGGTCGGTGCCACTCGGGATAATGTATCAAATACTTCTAACATTTTGGGACTTTCGCCAATTATACCTTCGAAATGAAATACGGGTTTTTCGATAACCGCCTTGGGTAGTTCGGGCTTTAAACCGATTCGGGCTCGGGTGTGTTCTAAAGCTAACGAAAGAATATTGGAAATTGTTTCAAATAAGGCTGAATCGAAACTGAAGGGCGGAGGATTTTTCCAACGGAGATGAATCACACCAAGGTCGCGTCCGGCTAAACGAAGTGGTAGGTTAACGCTCAGCGGAGTTAGCTCCAGTTCGCCCCGCTTACAAATTGCTGTTGCTTCTTCTTTCGTGATGTTGCCTAAAACAAAAGGTTTGGTTTCAAAGACGAAAAAAGTGCCGCCATCGAATAACATTGCTTCTTGAAGTAAAGTCAAGGATTTGGGTCCTAATTCAGCTGCTGGAAATAAATGGGAAGTTAGAGTAGATAAACTTTTAATTAATGCAACGCGGCGATCTTTTTCCACTTCGAGTCGGAAAAGAAGTCGTTCCACTGCTTCCGATTCGCTGACAATTTCAAGTTTACGGAAAATAGTAGATGCTTCGCGTAGATAGCGTAAAGCGGTATCGCGGGCACCGGTTTCTGCTAAGTAGCTTCCGTAATCGAAATATATTTTACCCAGCTCGTAACACTTGTCCATTTCTTCAAGTATCTTAATTCCCTTTTCGAAAGCAGCCTTAGCATTGGTTGAATCGTTATGTTTGACATAATACTTACCCAATATTCTTTGAGCACTGGCTTCGTTCTTTTTAGCGCCGATTTCAGAACTTAAAGTGACTGACTTTTGGATAAAATTAAATGCTTCTGGTTCTTCTTTGGTTGTTAAAAGTAATTCACCCATTCGCCAATAAACTTCCGACAATTCGAACTTATCGTCAATTTCTAAGGAAAGGTTCATATCTTCAATATAATAATTCATCCCTCTTATGTAGTCGCCCGAAAGAAAATAGGCATTACCTAAGTTACCACAGACTTCTGCTTTCTTTGGTATTGCGTTAGCGGCTTCGGCACTTTTTACTGCCTGTTCAAATAGTTTTATCGCTTTTTCTAACCTTCCTCGTCTCAGATAGATTTCACCAATATTATTATAGACTAATGCAATACCGGCTCGGTCGTTAATCTTTTCTTTTTCCACCATCGCCCGATAAAAACACTCGATCGCTTTTTCCCAATCGCCAAGGTCTTCATAAATCAGACCAAGGTTACTCAGGGAGATACTTATCATCCTTGAAATTCTGATGGGGTCTAATTCAGCCGAATCAGGAGTATTGGCTATATTATCGCGCAATCTTTCCTTAATGGCGAAGCTTTTTTGATGATATTCTAAAGCTTTTTCTAAGTCACCTTTATCCCATAACACATTGCCAAGATTATTGTAAGTTGCGGCTAAATCCCCTTCGCTACCGATTTCAAGGTTTAGTTCGATACTTTTTTCATAGTGGCTGATCGCTTGGTCGAGTTCCCCTTTTTGCTCCTGGATTAAGCCTAAGAGTGTATGGGCAATCGCTTCAGTCTCTTTATCCTTAACGAATTCCGAGATAGACAAAGCCTTCTTAGCACATTCTATAGCATCTTCAATCTTTCCTTCGCGGTAGCAAATTTCACTTATGAAGTTTTGAGTTCTACCCATAATTCTTGCATCCTGAGTTTCTTTAGCAATAGCGAGCGCTTGGGTTGCGCAACGTCGTGCTTCTTCAGGATTGCTGAACTGAACACGACGACCAAGATCTAAGAGCAATCCAGCTTTTTGGATCGGTAAGGCTTCCCTTTTTATTTGTTCTTTCAGATTTTGGATTCTATCGTCCATATGTAGAGGCTTAAATAATCTATAACCTATATCTGCGAAATGTCAATAGAAAACTTGGTTAGCAAAGATTAGGGCATTTGTTTGCTTCGAACATACCTGAGGATGATTTTTAAGTTAGTCGAATTTACATTTTATTATTGACAACTATCAATAAACCGATAATATAAAGTTGAAGATGGTTTTATCCATCCAGATAAAAAGCTTTAGTTACAAGAATTGTAATAACAGAATAATGATGTATTTAAGAAAGATATTCAATAAATTAAAAGGAGGCAATGTGTCCAAAAGTTCCTTACTCGCATTAATAATTTTACTAATGGGCGGAACTTTAATTATTCCATGCCGGGCGTTTGGACAGGTACATGTTCCGTTTGGTGCCCGAATGAATGGCGGTAAAATATACTATAATCAAGAGCGATATGAGCAAGCAGCTGAACAATTCGCATTCGCCATAGCCGAGAACCCCAACAGTGCGGATGCACGTATCTGGTTAGGTTTGGCGCAATCTCATCTTAAAAAGCTTTTAGTAGCCGCCGCCCAGTTCGATACTGCTTTTAAATTAGATTCGACCTACTTCAACAAGATGCTGCAAAAGAATGAGGATTTTAAGTATCAGGCTTCAACTTCATTTTTCGGTGCGACTCGAGATTATCTTAGCCAAAACGATACCAGTAGCTTAAAAGAAGCACTCCATTATATTAAACAGGCATTAAGAATCGAACCAAAAAATCGACCGGCACAAACAATTTTAGCGCAATTGTACGTACAATTAAATCAGTTAGATGAACTTAAACAAAATGCTCAGGCGATGCTCGTATCCGATGCCGAAAATCCGCTATCTTACACAATGATGGGATTATATTTCTTTAACCGGTCGGAATGGGATTCTGCCCATTATTATTATTTAGAGACAACCAAACGCCAGCAGGTAATAGAGCAGAGAAGTAAAACAATGTTGGGTTCGGTACTGGGGATTAGCGATACAGGACAAATCAATCAAGTGGCGATGCGTTTAATTACCGCTTATCGAGACCGCAACCCGGACCGACTAAGAAATTTAATTGAAGATTCGTTAAAAGCCAAGCAGAAACTGCCGGTCGTGGCTCGAATTGTTAGTGACCTTTACCTTAGCCGGGAAGAATTGAATACGAGTTTTTTCCGAGCCGGGGCAGCTAATCTTCAAAAGGCTAATACCGATACCGCTAAGACCAAGCAAGAGCAGTACTTCAAATTAGCCGAATCGGAATTTGACCAGGCACTTATTTATGATCCTTCTGACCTTGTTGCCAAACAATATTTAGCATTTATCTTTTATCGCAAGGGCGAACCAGGTTCGGATGAGCGAGCGATGAATTTGTACGAAGAGATTTCAAAAGCTTCGGTTCTTCAACTGGTTGACCCAATAATTCCAGCGGAACTGGCTGATTCTTTGTTAAATTTAATAACACCTAATATCATTTTGAAAAAATATATAACCCTGCCGGCTGAGTATACTGTCAAAATCGAAAACGAATTGGCGAAAAGGGGATCGGAATTTACGGGTTGGCAATGGCTTTATTTTCCAAAAGCAAGTCAGGCTAAAGTGCCATCCGTACCAGTTGATAAGAAGGATGTTTTCTTAAGTACATCTGACCCGCAATCTTTAGAAAACCTCGGTCTTTTGTATGGGGTTACTCAAACCAATGTTGCCACTAATTTAAAACAGCAAAAGAAAATTGACGAGGCAAACAAAAAATACGACGAAGCAATCGCTACCTTTGACTTAGTTTTAGCACTGAATCCAAAAAACACCGATGCTCTTACCAGTTTACGAGTGTGTTATCGGGAAAAGGGCGATAAGCAGAAAGCGGACGAAATATTGCAGCAATTGGAATCCCTGAGAAAGCAAAAGTAATGAATAAAATTCTCAACAGAATTCAACACTGAAAATGAAGCTACGGAAGGTTAGTTCTCCCGGACCAGGATCAGTAATCCGTTCACAAATTATTACACACAGCCGGGTGGGGTTTATTTTCTTAGGACGTAGATTTAACTAACTACCGGTCGTGCTAGGTGGGGGGCTGGCGGTCCCCTGTTGCCCGAAACCCGCCTAAGCGGGACTGAATAGACATGTTGAGTACTGAAAAGGAAAGAAACGTTTAAAGGAGAAAAAATGATGAAGGTTGGGTCTTGCAGTAGTTTCAGTTACAAACCCCGTCAGAACCGGAAGGTAGCAGCGGTAAGTAGCCTGAGATTATGTGCAGGAGAACCTAACTGGAGTTTTTATCCTTTAAACTCTTTCTGGATTCAGGCGAACTTGTTGCACGACCGGAAATAGACTATATACGCTATATGCTGGACGCTGCACGCTTCACGCCAGGATTTTTTGGCATCAAACCAAACGTTAGGCGTAGTGCGTAAAGCGTCATTATTAAAATATTGAACTGTAATCAATTGTTAGATAAAATAGCTTAAAGTAATGTCGTATCAAGTTCTCGCCCTAAAGTACCGACCTCAGACTTTCGATGAAATCTGGGCACAAGACCATGTAAAAGATACCCTTAAGAGGGCGATCCAACAAAATAGAATCGCTCATGCTTATCTATTAACCGGTCCGCGCGGGGTTGGCAAGACAACCACCGCCCGAATTCTCGCCAAAAGCCTTTGTTGTATCAAAGGTCCCACCGTTACCCCCTGTAATGAATGTTCGACCTGTCGAGAGATTACCGCTTCTCGCAACATGGACGTTTTAGAAATTGACGGGGCGTCAAACCGTCGGATTGAGGAAATCAGGGAGTTGCGGGAGAACATAAAGTATTTGCCATCGGCGGCACGGTACAAAATTTATATAATCGATGAAGTTCATATGCTAACCACCGAAGCATTCAATGCGCTGCTTAAAACTTTGGAAGAACCGCCGAAAAATGTAGTTTTTATTTTTGCCACGACCACCCCGCATAAGGTTCCTGGGACGATTCTTTCTCGCTGCCAGCGTTTTGATTTCCGTAAGGCAACCGTCGACGAGATTGTCAAACGATTGACCTGGTTAGCCCAAAAGGAATCGATTAAAGTGACCAACGAAGCGCTCCATGTCATGGCGCGACGTGCCGAGGGCGCGATTAGAGATGCCGAAGTAATTTTAGACCAACTCTGGGCATTTCGCCCGGACGGTATTGATGAAAAATCGGTGTATGAACTATTGGGGGCGGTGCCGGGAAATGTTTTTCATCAATATGCCGAACTTTTAATCAACCAAGATCGACCGGGGTTGATTAAGTTCATCAGCCAGATTTTTGCCACCGGCTATGATACGATAGAGTTTTATAGCGGATTAATCGAGTATTTCCGTTCCTTCTTGATGATTCAACTTGGTATGGATTCACGCCTGTTAGAGCTTTTAGCCGAGGATTTTGCCAAACGGCAAGCGCAGAGTCAAAAATTTGAGAAAGATGAACTTTTATCAATTATTTCGATGCTTTGTTCGGTCGAAGAACAGGTTAAACGAAGTCTGATGCCAAAAATCCTACTCGAAGTTGTTTCGCTGAAATTAGTTCAACTGAACGACCGGAATGCGAATAGTACCGGGAACGCTACGAGCCAACCGCCGGTTAAAAATGAAAGTAACCGCGAGGTGGACTTGGAAATGATTTGGCAGGCTTTACTTAGTAAATTGAGGACCCAAAAAATGCCGTTAGCCAGTCGACTCCAATTGGCTTCGCCTTTGAGATTAGAAAATGATACCCTTTATGTCCAATTTCCCAATGAGCATTCTTTGAACCGTGACCATTTCGAAGAAAATAAAGGATTAGCCGAGACGATTTTAAGTGAGTTAATAGGCAGGACGGCAAAAATTGTTTCGGAATTAAAGCCCGAAGCAGAATCGCCGAAAAATATTGAAAACCCAAAGCAAAAAAATAAGGGTCTGGAAAAAATTGGCAATGTTTTTGAATACGAGGAAGTTGATTGATGATTAAAACGCTCGACCGTTTGATTAACGAACTAGTGAAGCTTCCTGGAATCGGCAGTAAAACCGCCCGGCGGATTACTTTCCATCTCTTGAAAACCAATTCGGAATATGCCGAGAATTTAGCCCGAGCCATCGTTTCGGCAAAACGTAATTTACATTTTTGTCCGATTTGCTTTAATTTAACGGAAAATGAGAAATGCGATATTTGCAATGACAGTAACCGTGACCAGACCCTGCTTTGTGTGGTGGAGGACGCTTCCGATATTATGGCAGTCGAACGGAGCAGACAATTTTGCGGACTCTATCATGTTTTGGGTGGGGTGCTCGCACCGCTTGACCATATCGGACCGGGTGAATTGAAAATTAAGGAACTTCTGCTAAGATTAAACAACGAACACATTGCGGAAGTTATTATCGCCACCAATCCAACCACCGAAGGCGAAGCCACCGCATTTTATCTGGCTAAGCTGATTAAACCATTAGGCATAAAGGTAACCCGGATTGCGCGTGGTTTACCAATCGGTAGTGATTTGGACCTGGCGGATGAAATCACGGTATCCAAAGCGATTGAGGGGAGAAGAGAAATATAAACTCGCCCTACGTATTAAGTTGCCAGCTTCACCCAGGATACGCCTGGGGTTTGGCGTATAGCGTAGCGCGAATGGTATATAGCATTAGATAGGAGGTAGTGATGAAAATAGCAATAACCGCTCGTCACTTTGATTTAAGCCCGGCTTTGAAAGATTTTGTGCAGGAAAAAATAACGAAATTTGACCGTTATTTAAACGATATAATCGATGGTGAAATTATCCTTAGTCGTGAATCAGGATTTGATATCGCCGAAGGCAAGATTCATCTCAGTCATATTGTATTTGTGGCTAAAGGTCGGTCTAACGATATGTATCTGGCGGTCTCCGAGATGGTAAGCAGGCTTCTAAAGCAACTTAAAACGCAAGAAGGTAAGTGGAAGGCAAGGAAACGGCCAACGAGGAGTAAAGTATAAATGGCAATAAGGTATAAAGAGATTTCGGTAAAAACTTTCTTTGAAGAAAAACAGGAAGACCTGCGCCTGGAATTGCTGGCTGGTGCGAAAGGATTAGAAAAAAGAAAGATTATTACGCCCGATATAAACCGTCCGGGTATGGCGCTAGCCGGTTTTACTGGAATTTTTCTGGCGGAGCGGATACAGATAATTGGACGCACCGAAATCTCTTATCTGAAGACTTTGGATGAAATGACCGCAACCCGTGCGATTAAACGAATTTTTGAATTTCCACTGCCCTGTATAGTGGTAACGAAACGCGTCCAGGTTCCCAAATTCTTTTTAGACGTAGCCGAAGAGAGTCAAGTGCCGGTAATATGGACTAGGTTTGATACGACTCATTTTATTCACCGGGTTAGTGCCTACCTTGATTATCGTTTAGCCCCGGAAACCTACCAGCATGGCGATTTAGTCGATGTTTACGGGGTTGGACTGCTAATCGTCGGGGAATCGGGGATTGGTAAGAGTGAATGTGCGATTGATTTGGTTGACCGCGGTCACCGCCTGGTCGCCGACGATTTGGTTAAAGTTTTACGCCGGGGCGAAGGAATCTTGATGGGTTACGGCGCAGCGAAAACGCCGACCCTTCAGCACCATATTGAAATTCGCGGGGTTGGTATCGTCGACATCTATAGTATTTATGGTATCCGTTCGGTTCGGGTGCAAAAAAGAATTGAAATTCTGGTTGATTTAGTTCGCTGGTCCAAGCGATTATCCTATGACCGGCTCGGGATTGAAGATAAATTTGTTGATATTTTGGGAGTCAAGATTCCCCACGTACGAATTCCGGTTGTTCCCGGTAAAAACTTAGCATTGGTTTGTGAAGTAATTGCCAAAAATCATATATCGAAAATTCTCGGCTATCACCCGGCAAAGCTTTTTAACCAGGAATTACTCAGAGTGATGCGCCATCGACCGAGAATCGACCCGTTCATAACCGATGATTTGGAATAAGGAAAGGATTAATAAAACCAAATGATAACGAATAATTCAAATTCGTTAAATTCGCTAACATTCGAATAATTCGCATAAAATGGTTAAAGGTTTACTCATCGGACACGGTAAATTTCCCGAAACTTTATTAGAAGTCGTTCGTTCAATCTTGGGCGAGATTACCGACTTTCAGATTGTTTCATACGAATCGTCATCTTCGGAGGAATTAGAGCGCCGGGTAAAAGAAGCCTTAAAGGGGTTGGGAGAAGGAGAGCGGGTCATTTTTGTCGACCTTTATGGCAGCAGTGGCGCTAATGTTTGCAATCGGATAGTAGTTAAAGATAAAAAAGTTGCCACAATCTGCGGCGTAAGTCTGCCGATGTTGATAAAATATTTTAAATACCGAAATCGGCGAAATTTAAAAGAACTAGTCGAACTGGTAAAAAAAGCGGGACAGGATGAGATAAAAAAGATGGGAACTTAGAGCATGACTTCATACAAACCCAGAAAATTAAAAAAATATTCGGATAATTAGCTGCCATTCGATTAATTCGGACTAAATTAAACCACGGAGATAGCGGAGACCGCCGAGAGAAGAAACGAAGAGGAATTAACCACAGAGGGCACTGATTACACAGAATAATTTGACCGCAGAGATAGCAGAGAAGAATTCGACCACAGATTAACGCAGATAATAAAAGAAAGATTTTAACCGCCGAGATAACGGAGAAAGTAGGGGAAGATATAACCACAGAAGACACAGTGAGAACGGTGAATTTTAACCACAGATTCACCCCGTTAGAAATTTATTGGATTTAGTAATCGGATAAAAGATTTTTGATTTTAATCACATCCTGCGAGTAATTTCTAACGGGGTAAACACCGATAAACAAAGAGAAGAATTCAACCACAGGTTTATCCGCCTAAGGCGGAATAAACACTGAGAGATTGCATCGCTTACACTCGCAATGACATTTCTGGTGACAATCTCGTGTTAATCTTGTGGTTGTTCTGATTTCGTGTTTTCGTGCATTCATCTCGTTAAAACTCGGGGGACTCTCCGAGTTGCTTGGTTTCATATTCTCTGTGTCCTTGGTGGTTGCACATTTCAGAATCAATTGACTTTAATCAATTTCCTGCTAAATTGAATTATGCGACGGAAATTTACCGAGAACTTTTTTGACTTTTTCCTAATCGTCATCGGTTCGGCTTTAATGGGACTTGCCTATAATCTATTTTTAATCCCGCATCGCATTGTCCCGGGTGGGGTCAGTGGTTTATCAATAATCCTAAACTATTTATTAAAAACTCCGGTCGGTCTGGTAGCGATAATATTCAATGTTCCACTCTTTGTATTAGGCATAAAAACTTTGGGCAGAACCTATGGTCTAAAATCACTGGTTGGCATTATTTTATCATCACTTTTTATTGATTTTTTCACTTATGTTGTGTCGGTGCCATCAGCGACCAGTAACGAAATTTTAGCCGCAGTTTATGGCGGTATCCTTTTGGGCGCGAGTTTGGGGATTGTATTTCGAGGTCAGGGGTCAACCGGCGGGACTGACATTATCGGTCAGGTTTTAAATCGTTATACTAATCTTTCCATTGGAATGGGAATCCTCATTACCGATTTTGTCATCATCTCTTTGGCGGCTATCGTCTTTCGTAAATTAGAAACGGCTTTATACGGCTACTTAACTCTTTTCCTTTCCAGTAAAGTGATTGATTTAATTTCCGAAGGCTGGAGTTTTACCCGTGCCGTATATATCATCTCGGATAAAGCCACGGAAATTTCCGAGCGAATAATCGAAAAGCTCGACAGGGGTGTGACCAGACTCTATGGGAAAGGAGAATATACCGATGTGGAAAGAGATGTATTACTTTGTGTCCTGACCAAACGAGAAATTCCGACGATTCGTAATTTGGTAAAAGAAATTGACCCAAAAGCATTTATAATTATCAGCGATGTTTATGAAGTTTTGGGTAAAGGATTTAGACCGAGGAAATGATTCCAGCGATTAAGGAATTCGATTACAGCGATAGAAAGAATGCAGTAAGTGTCGTCGTAATCGTTAAAAATCGTTGTAATCATTTTTGATAATGAGAGTCGGGTTTTATCAATTTCAGCCAATTTTTGGCGAGAAAGAGAAGAATCTGGCTAAGGTCTGCGCCCGATTAAGCAAAGTCGAAGCCGACTTAATGGTTTTGCCCGAACTTTTTGCCACCGGCTACCTTTTCCGAAACCGCAATGAATTGGCTTGCATGGCAGAATCGATTCCTTCGGGTATGACAACTCAAGCCCTTTTAGCAGTTTCTAAAACAAAAAAGATGTTCATTATTGGAGGTATTGCGGAAAAAGTAGAAGGATTTGCCACAAAGTCCCTAAGGCACAAAGTTAAGAATTCTTCTTGGTGTCTTGGTGCCTCTGTGGCAAAGGGTAAAAAGATTTATAATTCAGCCATCTTAGTCTGCCCAAATGGAAAGGTTCATACTTATCGCAAAGTTCATCTCTTTTTAGAAGAGAAGTTTTTATTTACGCCGGGCGATAAACCTTTTCCAGTTTTTGATATCGGAAACATAAAAATTGGGATGTTAATATGTTTTGATTGGATTTTTCCCGAGGCAAGTAGGATTCTGGCTTTAAATGGCGCCCAAATCATTTGTCAGCCGGCTAATTTAATATTACCTTATGCCCATTCGGCTACCTTGACCCGGGCTCTGGAGAATCGAGTATTCATAATTCTTTGCAATCGGATTGGTGAAGATCGAAGGGGCAAAAAGCGACTCAAATTCAATGGTATGAGTCAGATAGTTGACCCCTTGGGTAGAATTATCTTCCGTGCCTCGAAAGACCAGGAAACTCTTAAAATAGTCGAGATTGACCCAAAACAGACTCTAAACAAAAAAGTAACAGAATATAATGATGTGATTAAGGACCGTCGTCCTGAGCTATATCATAAGCTGATAAAATAGGTTCTTTTTCAAAATGATTTGGTAATTATCTTCACTATCCACTTGTGAGAGAATTGGGTCGGTTAAAAATAACATGAAAGAATACAAGAGCGAAAATGTAGGGGTTCGATTCATCGCTACTCGAAGAGTCCGCCCAACGAAGTGGGGCGAACCCGAAAATAAAAAAGGGTCGGATAAATCCGACCCCTACAATGAATTGGATGTTTAATCTTGAAAACATAGTTTTGGCACAAGTTCGAAAAAGGAGAGCGATTTTTGCGCAGTTATTAAAGCCATTGATATGTTATGTTAAAACAATTGATTAATTCTTTAGAAAATGCCATCGTGCAATTAAAAACCGGTATCAAAATCGGTGATTATTTGATTTATGCCAAAAAAGAAATTCCTGGACGATTCGATGAAGAAATCAATTTGGATATTTACCTTAAAAGGGGAAAAATTGAATTGAAACTGCTTATTGCCAAGATTTTCTTGGGTCGAGGGTATTATAAACCATGGGTCGAGCTATTTAGTATCTCGCCATTATTGGATTTTGGCAACCGCCAACTCAAATATTTCGATTCCGCAATCGAAGATAAATTAATCGAACTTTTCAGTAAGTCTTTAGAACCAGGGGGTAATATTTATGTTGAATACGAGCAAGATAAAGAGACACTTTATTGCTTAACTCGTGATTTTGCCATGCCGCTGTCACGTCTTGGTTTTATCCTTTATAAGCAAGGCTTTACCTGGTTCAAGGACTGGTATTTTCCCGAAGGATATTTAGAAGGTGGACGAAAACTTCAAGGTGAAAAGCCATTGGATGAAAAGAATAAATCAGTTCAACTTAGAAGAATAAAGAAAGAAGTTAAGGATTCTTTGGAAAAGCTAAAGAGGTATGAGAAGAATGAATATACTACTCGGGCAATAGCTAGGGCAAGGATAATAATTTCGGAATAAAATTGACTTTAAGGGGTTTTTTAACTACACTTATATATTAATAGACTTTTATCGACAAGGGAGGAACAATGAAAAAGTTAGTAATTTTTCTTTTTCCGTTAACTCTGCTTTTTGCTTCTAACCGCGTTCAAGTAATTACTTCAACTCCGAACCTCGTTGCGCTTAATACGAATTTTGCGAAAATCGAAACTCCTCAAATCGAAGTTAATGGCAGGTTTTTCAGCCAGGTTAATATCTCGGAACCCGGTGCTTCAACCGAAATCGGTTTACCCGAAGTTCCAGTTATCCGTGAGTTTATTGAGATTCCTTATGGCGCGAAAGTCGCTGTAGGAACTGAAGTCCTGGTAACTTCAACTTTAACTCCGAATTATCCATTATACCCTAAGCAACCCCCAATTCCCAAAACCGGTCCTGCCCCGGATTTCACGCTGGACGAAAAATTCTATGAGCAGGACCGCTGGTTTCCCGAAGCACGCGCCCGAATCGCCGAAATTGCTGAGATTCGTGGACATCAGTTAGCAGTCTTAGAAATTTGTCCGGTTCAATACAATCCAAAAAGGAATTTAATCGAATATGCTCAGAATCTGAGAATAAACTTAACTCTCACCGGTTCAAATATGTCGAGAACTATCTCTAATTTACGCCGCTATTATTCAAAACCTTTCGAATCGATGCTATCCGGCGTCGTAAAAAATTACGGCGCTTTCTCGATTGACCCGCCACCCGATTTGCCGATTGGTATGTTAATTATTACGCCCAACGAATGGGAATCGAATATCCAACCACTTGCCCAATGGCGAAAAAAGAAAGGTTATGAAGTTTTTGTCCGAAATTTGACTCAGGTTGGTGGCAGCACGGCTGACATCGTGCGTAACTATATTCTCAATGCCTATAATACTTGGCTAATTCCGCCCAGTTTTGTTTTACTGGTTGGTGACGTGGATAAGATTGGTTACTTTATTGGACAGGGTGAAGGAAATCCTCATACCGATTTGAACTTTGCGATGATGACTACTCCCGACTATTTACCGGATATTGATGTGAGCCGATATTCGGTGGCAAATGGACAACAGCTTGACAGTTTGGTCCAGAAGACGATAAAATACGAACAGAACCAATGGCTTTCCGGTACCGATTGGACCAAGAAAGCTTATTTCATCGCTTCCAGCGATGGCGGCAATCATCAAGTAGCTGAAGGAACCCATCTTTATTGCATGGCAATAGCCCGACGCTATGGGATGATTTGTGACTCGATATGGCTCTATTACAGTTCTGGGACGCCAATTCCCACGGCAATTAATGACGGAAGGTCTTGGGTGATGTATTCTGGACATGGCGATTATCAAGAATGGGCAGACCCAAGTTATACTAACACTAATGTTAGGCAATTGACCAATGTTGATAAAGTTCCATTCGTGGGTACTTTTGCCTGTCTATCCGGTGATTTTGCCAACTCGAGTTATCCAGAGTGCTTCTCCGAAGCCTGGATAAGAGTCGGCTATCGTGGTGCAATTGCTCATATGGCTTCTTCGGTTACTTCCTATTGGACCGAAGACGATGTTTTGCAACGTAGGCTATTTGATTGCGGTTTTGATTCGAGTCTCTACTGGGTTATGGGAATGATTAACAAGGCGAAGATTATCTTCTATCAACAGATGGGAGCAACTCCGACAACCCGACGTTATTTTGAGATGTACAACGTGATGGGTGACGGTGCGATTGATGTCTATGCCGATATTCCCCATACCCTAAACGTCATGCATCCAGCCGTGATTCCAATCGGAATAAATCCCTTAACCGTAACCGTAAGTTATTCCGGTTTTCCGGTAGCGAATGCTTTGGTCTGTGCATCGGGTAAAGCTGATACTATTTTGCATGAGGTGGGCTACACCGATGCTTCAGGACAAGCGACTTTGACCTTAACCACAACCATGCCGGATACGGTGTTTATTACGGTGACCGGACATAATCTGGCACCATATCTTGGTCATGTACTGGCTTTACCTTCGGCTGGACCTTATGTGGTCTATCTCCGGCACCAGATTATTGATACGACACCGGGTGGTAATGGCGATGGAATCGTCAATCCGGGCGAAAATATCTTGCTGCCGGTCTGGGTGAAAAACTGGGGCAGTGCAACGGCGAATAATCTTCAAGCACAGCTTACGACGGCTGACCCTAATGTAACAATAACCGATTCATTAAAATCGTTAGGTAATATTCCCGCCGGTGATTCGGCATACGCACCGGATGGCTTTGCGTTCTCGGTAGCTTTAAGCTGCACCAATGGTTATCGGCTTAACTTTACCTTGACCTGTCGGGATGCCCAAGATTCAATTTGGACTTCGTTCATTACGATTCCGGTCGGTGCACCGGTCATAAGTTATGTTGATAAAGTGGTTGATGATTCAGGTCAGACCCGTCCTAACGGCAAAGTTGACCCCGGTGAAACCGCCGAATTGATTGTTGTTTTAGAGAACCATGGATTAGGTAATGCTTACGATGTTTCAGCAATTTTGCGCTCGGGTGATTCACGTTTTACCATTGATGATTCAGTCGGAACCTTTGGCACAATCTTGGTCGATAGTTTAGGTAATAACGATGCCGACCGTTTTATCGTTACCGCTTCGATGAATATTGCACCCGAAACTAATGTTCCTTGTACCTTGTATGTTAGTGCGGCGAATGGTTATACTACTAAGAAAAATTTCAGCATCATGGTCGGAGGTATTACCTCGGTTGACCCAATTCCGGATGGACCCCGAACTCCTCCGCTCTATTATGCCTATGACAATATTGATACCTTCTATGTTGAACATCCTCACTATGAATGGGTTGAAATCAAAACCGTCGGCACGAGATTAACCATGAGTGATGATCAAACCATACCCGTGACTTTGCCTTCCGCCTTTGGACCTTGGAAATTTTACAATCAGCGCTTTACCCAAATTTCAATTTGCTCGAACGGTTGGATCGCACCAGGCAGTCAGACTTCGACCGCTTATAATAATCAACACTTGCCCGACGTATTGACGACCGACCCTAATGGTATGATTTGTGCCGATTGGGATGATTTGCTGGCTAATAACACAGGCTCCGGTGGTGTCTATCATTACCATGATGTTGCCAATCATCGGTTCATCGTTGAGTATGACAGTACTCCTTATTATGGCGCAAGTTCAATAATGGATAAATATGAAATCATCATTTACGACACGACAATGGCAGCGGCGGATGGTAATAATGAGATTTTTGTTCAGTATATGACAGCAAATCGCTGGAATTCAAGTACGGTTGGTATTGAAGATCCGGCTAATCAGGTCGCAATTCAGTGTCTATATAATGATACCCTGCATCGTGGCTGCGCTGCCTGGGCACCGCACAAGGTGCTAAAGTATACGACTGACCAACCATTCTCCGGTACCAGTGAAGATTTGGTTAAGACGACTTTATTGACCCAGTCTTTAATGATTAATCCGACTCCTTTCCGTAACGCAATGCAGATTCGCTATCAATTAAAAGAAGCGGGAAAAGTTAGTGTGCAGATTTACGATGCGTCCGGTAGGTTAGTTTATAACATAGCTAATCACTATCCGAAACCCGGTACTTATTCGATTAATTGGAATGGTAAAGACAACCAGGGTAAAAGGCTCGCGGCGGGAATATACTTCTTCGAACTTAATACTCCGTCGGAACAATACCTGAAAAAGTTGGTACGGTTGAAGTAGACGAAAATTAACCACCGAGGATACTGAAGAACAGCCACCGAGACACAAAGGCACAAAGAATAAAGATTTTTAACTATAGAGAAATCATTTACAATTGTAGGCACAGATTTATCTGTGCTTTTGCTAATCGGTTGCACGATTAAAATCGTGCCTACATATTCTTTTTATTTCCACTCTATCAATGAAATCACCTAAATTAACCGTCGATATTATCATCAATATCGAGGGTAAAATCATTCTTATCAAACGTAAGAATCCACCTTATGGCTGGGCTTTGCCCGGTGGATTTGTTGATTATGGCGAAACGGTTGAGCATGCCGCGATCCGCGAAGCAAAAGAAGAAACCAGTTTAGACTTAAAGAATCTAAAACAATTTCATGTCTATTCTGAACCAAACCGCGACCCAAGAGGTCATAATATTTCGGTGGTCTTTACGGCAGATGGGATAGGTGAACCGAAAGCCGCGGATGATGCTAAAGAAATTGGATTGTTTTGTCAAAATGATTTGCCCGATGAGATAGCCTTTGACCATAAGAAAATCTTGTTTGATTATTTCCTTCGGAGTCCGTCTTCCAAAAATCTTTCTTAACTCTGGGAAGTCGGACTTCCAAAGAATTGATTTAAAAGGGGTTTCGCTCCTTTGATACAACATTAAATTTTTTAATATTTTTCCCCTTAAATCTTAATTTTATTAATCTTTTATCTAACCCATTGATTTTACGGCTGGAAAGTTGTATTGACCCCGCCCTTGATTTCTGCGGGCAATCCAACAAGGGCGGGGTTGACAAACCGGTAGGGGCTAGTCTAAGTCTAGCCCTATACTACCTCCTATACGGTATAGGGAGCGGTATAGGGGGTAGCCCCCAGTTTAGCCTCGTAGGTAGCTTAGGAAGTAGGTTTGGGGGTTGGCTAATGGGTAGCATAAGGGACAGGTAAGGTGGTAGCATCGGGGATTGGCTAAGGGATAGGTTAGGAAGCAGGCTAATGGTTAGCCTATGGGGTAGCCTAGGGAGTAGGTCCGGAGTTAGCTTAGAAGAGGAACCTTCAGGGTTTTTCCAAAAGTTACCTCTAAGCGGACTACCTACCGTTGAGACTCTCTTTTTGAAAGACTTCGATATTAGACAAATACTACAAAAGTCTTAATATCAAAACTCGCTCCCAGCACCGGACTTTTACCGCCATATCATTTTATTCAAATCGTTTATGAAGCAACTTTATCGCAGGAAAAATGAAAAGAATGAAAAAGCCGATAAGAAATAGAGTGTCGATTAGAACTGGTGTGATTGAACTACCGGTAAAAGAGCGGCGTAGTCCATCAACCGTGTAAGTAAGAGGCATAATATGAGCGAAATATCGGAGTCCCGCGGGCATAGCTGATATAGGGTAAACAACGCCACAAAGAAATATCATTATGAATCGAGGCAGATTGAGCAAAGTCTGAGCTTCAAACACTTCCTTCACTAAAACACATAGAAAAGCGCCGAGCGATGAAAAAACCAAGAGCGATGGAATAGTGATTAAAATAAGATAAAGTAAGTTTGGGTGGACGCCAAGAATAATTACCGAACCTATTGTTACTACGATTGTCATCAAAAGTCCGAAGGTTACGCCTCCCAATACCTTACTGAGAAGGACGGACGGTAAGTTAATAGGTGCTAAAAGTAACCTTTCAAGAGAACCAAGTCGAAGCTCAAAATTGATAACCACCGCCTCCGCAGCGGTAGTGCTAAATAGGATAGTCATCGCAATTAGCCCGGGCACTAACTCTTCAAAGCCTCGAGGATTTCTCAAGTAGAAGGCTAAAATCCAGGCAATAGGAAAAACAATGCCCCAACTAACCGAAGGAGGCTTTAGGTAGTATGTCCGCATATCTTTTAAGACAATATAGTAAATAGCTCTCAAATTATCGCGTAACATCTCATTTCCCTCCTTTTTCTATTGCCAAAATCGTAGGGCTCAAACCGGTAATCTTAATAAATGCATCTTCAAGAGTTGGTTTAATACTATTCACTGATTGTATCTTAATACCTTTATCCTTAAAGAATCTGAACACATTATCATATACATCGGTGGGAATACCGCCATAAATTCTTAACTTATTATGGTCTACTGCTATTATCTTAAGTTCGGGAAGTCTATCCGATAGGTCATCCATTAACTTGGAAGTCTCTCCAGCCAAGGAGAACTCAATCACTGATTCTTCTTGGGTAGAAGCTTTCAAAACTCTGGGGGTATCAATTTTTATGATTCTTCCCTTAATTAAAATAGCCACGCGGTCACATAATAAATCTGCTTCCTCTAAGTAATGGGTTGTAAGGAAGATGGTTATTCCCTGCTGGCGAAGGTTACTGATTAAATTGCGTAAAGAGCGAGCAGCGACTACATCTAAGCCGACTGTCGGTTCGTCCAAAAAGAGAATTTCGGGGTTATGAATTAAGGCAGCAGCAATTGTTAAAGCCCGTTTCATACCACGGGAGAAAGTGCGAAAAGGACTGTCTTTCCGCTCATAAAGCCTGAAGATTTTAAGCAATTCCTCTGCCCTTTTTCTACGCTCACCCCGTGGAACACCGTAGAGTTGAGCCATAAATAATAGGTTATCAACCGCGGACAACTCGTCATATAGGTTTGAAATTTCTGGAACGACCCCAATATGCTTCTTTGCTTTAACGATTTCTGAGTTAATGTCGAAACCCAAAATGGACGCTTTCCCAGCCGTGGGTTTAGAGAGCCCGGTAAACATCCTTATAGTTGTAGTTTTCCCTGCTCCATTTGGACCGAGAAATCCAAAAATCTCGCCTTTTTCAACCTCAAAATTGATATGGTCAACGGCGAGATTCTCCCGATAGAACTTAGTTAAACCTGATGCTTGGATTACTGCCATATCACCGGATGAGTGCAGATAGACCGCAGATTAGCACAGATAATCTGTGTAGTAGCAAACCTCATAAACTGGGTTAGATAAAGTTGTTGTCATCATCATTCGTGTTTATCAGGGCAGCCGATTTCTGGTTTATCAACGAGTTCACCGCAAAGATATAAATCGAGAGCTTTGTTGACATCAGTTTCATCTGTAACAAAGACTTCGACACCTATTCCCTTCAAATCATCGTAAATTCGCCTACCCATACCATGAGTAATGACTACTTTACAATCTTTGAGGGCATTTAGAATTGGTGTATGTCGGTCGAGTTCATGTCCTGCACCTTCTAAACCTCTTGCATGACCGGTAAAGGTATTAGGACGATATTCTCGGTTTTTAATTGCTTTATCTTCAACTTCAAACATTACGAATCCTTTTGTCCTACCGAAGTGAGATGATATAATCTTCTCATCATCCGAGGCGATAGCAATTTTCATGTTTTCACTCCTTTATTTTATTGCTTTCTCTTTTGTTTGCCTTTCGATTTCCTCGATACGCTTTTCTAACTCTGTTTTCTCTTCTTTTAGTGCTTCAAGTTCTGCCTTCAAATCTTCTTTTGTCAGTATCGGTGGAAATCCCGAGCGATAAACTTGCCGGGCTGGAACAATTCTCCCATTTGGGTCTTGATAGAAGGCATTAGGGCCTGTGCCGCACCGACAAGGTCCGATGTAGGAATAGCCCGAAGAAGCAGCCATCCTTGGCTTAAACCAACCTCTTCCGTATCCATGCATGTTTAATCACCCCCTTTCTGTTTTTTAAGATTTTTCATAATGTAGAGAACTTTCTCTTATTAACTTTACGCCCCCTTTTGGGCAAATACAATTACCAATCGGTCCAATTCCTGCCTGTGACATCATTACCACGGTTTACCACCTCGACGCCATCTTCTTCTGCACTGCTTCATGGGAACGGTATAAGACGAACGGTCAACTTCAACATTACCGCCAGCAATTCTTAATGCCTTGCCGTTGACCAAAGCATCGGCTATTTTCCGATGAGCCGATTCAATGATTCGACCAAAAGTTGGGCGTGAAATACCCATCTTCTCTGCAGCTACTTCCTGATATAAGGCTTCAAGGTCAGCCAGTCTTACTGCTTCTAATTCATCTTTAGTCAGAACGACTTCTTCCAACGATGAACATGGAATACCTCTTGGTTTAAAATAGACGACATTCGGTGAAAAACCAATCTTTCTACAACACGGTGGTCTAGCCATTTAATTCATATTCCTTTCTATTCTATTATAAGCATATGCTCATAATTGTCAATAACAATTTAACGAGGGGTAAGAAAAGAAATTGTAAAGGACTAAATATTAAAAATGAGTTTTAAAATTTTGGCTACCTATGTTATTTGACAGAATTGAAAATTTATTATTTTTTCTTCCACAGAGGCGAGATGGCGCGAAGCCTTTTCGTAACCTTTTCTAACACATCAACCGCATAATCAATTTCTTCCATAGTATTTTCTCTGCCCAGACTGAAGCGGACTGGTGAATTGATGTATTCAGGCGGTACATTCATTGCTTTCAAGACGGGCGATGGTTCGGGCGAACCAGAAGCACAAGCTGAACCGGAAGCAACCGCAACTCCTTCTAAATCAAGGTTCACCAAGAGTGCTTCACCTTCGACATAAGCAACCGAGATTTGGGTTGTATTGACTAATCGCTTTTCCGGATGTCCATTTAAACGAACCTCGGGAATTATTTTGAAGATTTCTTGTTCAAGGCGGTCACGAAGGGCTTTGATTTTTTTTATGTCTTCATCCATCGTATTTTTGAGAATTGAACAGGCTTTGCCAAATCCGACAATCCCGACTAGGTTTTCGGTACCTGCTCGCAGTCCTTGTTCCTGATGCCCACCGTGGATAATTGGTTCAAGTTTTATCCCATTTTTCACATAAAGCGCGCCCGAACCCTTAGGCCCGTGGATTTTATGAGCCGAGATGGTTAAAAGGTCAACGCCTAAATCTTTTACGTCCAATTTTAATTTGCCACAAGAAGCTACCGCATCGGTGTGAAAGCGAATCTTTGACTCTTGGGCAATTTTGGCGATTTCCTTTATTGGTTCAATTGTGCCTACTTCATTGTTGCTGTGCATAACGGTGATGAGAATCGTATTCTTTTTAATAGCTTTCTTGATATCATCAGGGTCAACCACTCCATAAGAATCAACATTAACAGAAGTGATATCATACCCTTCAGGTTCAAGTTCACGGCAAGAACTGAATACTGAGCCATGTTCAATCGGAGAAGAAATGATATGCCCTTTGTCTTCACGCCCATAAGCAATACCTTTGATTGCCCAATTGTTCGCCTCGGTACCACCGGATGTAAAGAAGATTTCTTCGGGCGAAGCATTAATTAGCTCAGCAACCTGAACTCGGGCATTTTCGATAGCTTCTCTTGTTTCCCGACCATAGAAGTGAAGATTAGAAGGATTGCCGAAATGCTCACGAAGATAAGGGAGCATTGCTTCAACCGCTTCTGGGTATAAAGGCGTGGTTGAATTATAATCAAGATAAACTCTTTTCATTTTGTGTTCCTTTCTTTGATTAGGATAATTGAAAATCTCTGATTCGTCAATATATTTTAACTGACTCATCTGTGTTCACTTTCTTCAACCGGTGTATGAAGCTTCCGAATAATGTTAGTGGTTAACTTCATATTATTAGAGAACACTTTCCAAAAATGAGGGAAGCGCTGAAGCTAAGTTACGGTACTTTTGATGATTCTTAGCTTTACCTTGCTCTTGTGCACAAGGGCGAAGTTGACTGAGAGGAATTCTTTATTATACTAAATATCATGTTACCAGATAAAGCACAATTAGCTTTAGCGAACGGTATCACAACTTCGGTCCTCGACTCGATTGGCAACACTCCGTTAATTGAAATGAAAGTTTATTATGAAAATGAGACCTGGCATTTCTATGCTAAGCTGGAATTTATGAACCCGACCGGCAGTGTCAAAGACCGGATTGCTAAATATATCGTCGAACAAGCCGAGCAAAGGGGAGAGCTAAAGCCCGATTCAATTATTGTCGAAGCGACCAGTGGGAATACCGGTATTGGTCTATCAATGGTTTCAGCCGTAAAAGGTTATAAACTGATAATCGTCATGCCGGAGCATATGAGCTTGGAACGCCGAAAGATTATGAGTAATCTTGGGGCAGAAATTTGCCTCACACCTACTGAGGAAAGTTTCGCCGGTGCCCGGACACGAACCGAAAAAATGGCTAGCCGAGACCCGAGGGTTTTTCTTACCCGACAGTTTGAGAATCCAGAAAATACCGAATGTCATTATCAAACCACTGGCAAAGAGATTCTTGACCAAATTAATGGTCGGAAAATTGATGCTTTCGTCGCAGGGGTGGGTACCGGTGGTACATTGATGGGGGTTGGTAAACGATTACGCGAAGCCAATCCAGGTTGTAAGCTGATTGCAGTTGAACCTGATGAGGCAGCCATTCTTTCCGGGTGCAAAAATCTTGAAGTGCACCAGATTGCCGGTATCGGTGACGGATTCGTCCCCGAATTATTGGATTTGAAACAAATCGACTGGCCGGATGCAATTCCGAGTGAAGATGCAATAGCCATGACAAGATACATCACCCGTAAACATGGTATGATGGTTGGCGTCTCTTCCGGAGCCAATGTCTTATCCACAATTAAGGTCTTAAAGAAAATTGGCAAGGATAAAACAGTTGTAACCGTATTGCCGGACCGCTCGGAACGTTACTTCTCGACTCCACTCTATGAGGGTAAAAGGGAAGAAATAATTCGCTGTTGTCGAACCGGTTGTGAGAATCCTTTCTGCGAATTCCGCATAGCAATCTGAGGAATTTGAACCACCCAGCTTATCTATTAGAGCAAATAGCAATGGCTGATAAATCTTTTCTGTGATTAATTTAACTTCCGAAGAAATCAACATTTCACCTAATCGATGGATGTAATTCAAGAAGCCATTGTAGTCAGCGGTCTGGTAAAGGACTTTAAGGGTTTCGTTGCGGTGGACGGCGTTTCATTTCAGGTTAAAACCGGTGAAATATTCGGTTTTCTTGGTCCGAACGGCGCCGGTAAAACAACTACCGTTAAAATGCTCTGCACTCTCTTACATCCAAGCGCGGGTAACGCTCTGGTTGCCGGATATGATATTGTGCGACAGCAGAGTCAGGTACGCAAGTCGATTGGCATAATCTTCCAGGACCCTTCACTGGATGACCGGCTGACTGCCCGTGAGAATCTACGCTTTCACGGTATCATCTACAAAGTACCAAGCAAAGAATTACCGGTTCTCATCAATCAATCACTGGAATGGATGGAGCTTGAAGACCGGGCTGACGATTTAGTAAGGAATTTTTCCGGCGGTATGAAACGACGACTTGAGATTGCGCGTGGCTTACTCCATTCGCCCAAAGTTTTATTTCTGGATGAACCAACCCTTGGTCTCGACCCGCAAACCCGCAACCGGATTTGGGAATACCTAATGAGGCTTCGTAGCGAAAGGAAGATAACATTGTTTATGACCACCCATTATATGGATGAAGCTGAATACTGCGACCGGATTGCTATAATCGACCACGGTAAGATTATTGCCCTTGATACGCCACGAGCGCTTAAAGCCCAGATTCGGGATGACGTGGTTGATGTTCAAACGGTTGATGATATTCTTACCGAGAAGGAACTGCTGACAAAATATAATATTAAGGCAAAGCGTGATTCCGAAGGTTTACATTTTGAGGTGCCGAACGGGGCAGAATTTGTTCCCAAATTGGTACGGGAACTGACCGTTCAGGTCAAGGCAGTTACTTCCCGCCGCCCGACGCTGGATGATGTTTTTCTGAAACTGACTGGTCGTGAAATAAGAGACGATAGTGCGAGCGGTCGCGAACGACTTAAAAGCACAATGAAGCGAATGGGAAGGGCGTGGCGATGAAAACAATTATGACACCACTGAAGACACTGAATTCACTAAGGGAAGGAAAAAGAAGAAATTCGCTTCGCGGATTATTTCACAAGAATTCGACTTCGTCGAATCTGAAGTCACAGAATAATCCTTTTCTTTTCAGTGTTTTCAGTGACTTCAGTGGTTACCTCTCTTCTCTGTGTCCTCTGGGGTTTATTCTTCTTTGGCGATGATTGATTTCTCCTGTATTTACATGGTCTGGTTACGAGATATCATCCGATATTTTCGCGAAAAGAGTCAGCTATACGGGTCAATTTTCCGACCGATTCTCTGGTTATTCATCTTGGGTATGGGATTGCGAGGGTCATACCAGCATACTGGCAATTTCAATTATACCCAGTTTATCTTTCCCGGTATTGTGGCGATGACGATTATTTTCACCTCGATTCAATCGGCAATCACCATTATCTGGGACCGGGAGTTTGGATTTCTTAAAGAAATTCTGGTGGCACCGGTACCAAGGACTTCAATCGCGATTGGTAAAGGCTTAGCTGGCACCACATTATCATTGATTCAGGGTGGAATCATTCTACTGCTTAGTCCTTTAGTCAAAGTGCACTTTCCAATAATTCATTTGCTACCAATTATCTTAGTTATGGTTTTACTATCATTCAGTTTGACCGGAATCGGTATCGTGATTGCGGCTCGAATGACATCATTTCAAGGGTTTGGCACAATTATGAATTTTGTCATTATGCCGATGTGGTTCTTGAGCGGGGCGATGTTTCCACCTACCGGTCTGCCAAAATGGTTGAATATTTTGGTTAGAATCAATCCGCTTACCTATGGCGTAGATTTAATGCGTCGGCTGATTCTTGGGTTTTCCTATTACCCAACCTGGTTTAACGTAATTTTTTTAATGGTCTTTAGCGTCTTAGTCACTTTTGCTGCAGTTTTTTTCTTCAATCGCGGGGAATATTAATTAAGTAAAGTCAAGAAGTTAAAAGCAAAATAACATTTTAGTCACACCAGATAAAATCGCATAATTCGATTTTGCGGTAAGTCCCAGGTTTAAATTAATTAAACCAGATTATTATGCAGCAATAGTTTTGGTTTTTAAAGCGAAACCGCCAAAAACGCAACCTAAAGGTTGCGGCTACCGATTTTTGTATTTATTTTATCAATCAGAAATCGGTGCCGATACTGAAATAAAAGCCCAAATTACGGCGGCGCGCCTGATGGGTTACAGGGTCTTTACTTAATTCGGAAATGGGCCACGCCCAATCGAATCGTAGCTGGAAATAGGAAATATAAAATCTAAGACCAGCCCCAATCCCGACTTTTAAATCTTTAAGATGCCATATATCGTTATCCCAAAGTTTTATTGTATCACGAATGGTCATCCCGGCGTCAATAAAAGTAACGCCGCGAATATCTCTTATATCAATCGGTATCGGAAAAGCAATTTTGAGTCGGTCAATAAAAGGATGGCGCAATTCCAAATTGAAAAGGGCAAGTTTTTCACCTTTTTCTTGAAAAAATTCATAATAATTATAGCCCCGTACATACTCGCCGCCTAAATAAAATTGTTCGGCATCTTTCTCAAAGCTAGCGATTGTGTACAATCTTGTTGCCAAAGTATATCTTGGGGCAATTTTTTGGTAGTTTCGATAGTCGAAATAGCCAGTATAGAAAGTTCGGTCCGATAAGAAAGTTTGGTAGTATCCGATTCGACTACGAGTACCTCGGATCGGACCTGTCCATAACCAATAGGTGTTGTCAAACACTATTGCCCCATCAAGAAGGAATATCTTTACGTTGCTATAAAGAGAATCCAAATACCAGAATTGATCATTGTTATCCCAACGCAAAATCTCACCGTCCCAAAGCATAGCGGTAGCTCCGGTTTCAAAGCGAAAGAATTCGTTAATGGGATATGAGGGGAATACACCAAAGCCGCGTTCACGCCGTATATGATAGATATAATAAGGGGAATACTCAGGATAATCAAAGTACTGAAAGATGGCAAATCCCCAGTCGATTCGCTTAGGCAAAAGCCAATAGGATAGGTAGAACTGGGAGTTACTGATATCCCGATAAAGGTCAGTGTAGATATAAAAGCGATGATTGCCTAAAGCGTCACTTAAAGCAACGGCGGCGGTACCGGCAACTCCGCCATAAGTCGCATAGCCGGCGGCGCCAATCGCATAGTCTAAAGAAAGGTTGAAAACGTAAGGTTTTACTTTGGCGAAGTCGATGCCTTCGCTTTTGTAAGCCGGTTTGGCTTCGACCGCTAAACTCTCCGGCTTTTCGACCGGTGGCACTTTATTCAAAGGGTCTCGAATTGTTGCGACATCCCAGCCGAGATTATTATAATAAGAAAATGCCAATTTCTCGCCATCCGATGAGATGCTTGGATAATAGACACCGCCCAAAAATTTGGTTTGATTGGTAATTTTATTTTCCGCCAAAGAATAGACATAAAGGTTATAAGAAGAATCACCTGCCGTATAGATAAGGTTTTTACCATCATGGGTAAAAATCGGGTAAGCATAATATTCCAAACGCTGAGTTAGTTGTTTATCTTCATTTAACGGAGTATGGAGAAAAATGGCAAAGGAACCGGGTTCCCATTCGCTATCTTTGGGTCGGTCGGAAACAAAAGCGATACTCTCGCCACTGGGAGAAAATGATGGGTCGCGGTCTTCATAAATATCATAGGTAATTTTCTGCAAATCGCCGGTCTTGATATCGGTGACATAGATATCCGAGAAACCGTTTTTGACACCAACGAAAGTTATTTTTTGATTGTCCGGAGACAAAGCGGGCGAGTAAGCACCGTCCAAATCAAAAACCAGGCGCTTCTTAATTCTTCCCGAAGGGTATTCACAAATTACGGTTCCATCTTTGCCTCCACTTTTTGCGACAAAAGCGATGAATTTTTCATCGCTTGACCAGCTAATGCCCCCGCGGAATAAATGCACCGATTCAAATCCGGCTGACCGCTCGCCTTTCACTAAACGTCGCAATATCCTACCATCAATGGCGGAAGCAACATAGACATCGGTATATTCACTGCGGTCGGAGATAAAGGCGATTTTGGTGCCAGTTGGTGATATTGCGGTTGACGTATTATAAGTTGAACCATCTTCCCGGTGATTGGTTAAAAATTTGCCGATGTCGTCAAAGTTTTTCTGATAGACAATTTGTGGCCAATATTTTATCTTTAAGTAATCTTCCCATTTTTCACTAAATTTTTTATCGGTCATACCAAAACTGGCTTCGAAGGCATCGTTTACATTTCGCTTCAGTTTCAAGTTATGCAAAAACTCAATAACTTTTTTACGACCATAACGTTCTTCGATGAAGCGAAATATTGATTCGCCTTCGCGGTAAACAAGATAACCGGCATCATCGGAGAGTTGGTCGATTGGCACTACCCGCTGGTTGATTACTAAATCGCGCATAAATAAGTCCGAACTCAATTCCCGAGTGGTCGAGATAAATTCAGAAAAACCCTCGGCTACCCAGAGCGGGATTTGAAAATCCGGAATAAGCGAAAGAATCGACGCCAGCCGTGGTTTATAAAACATTTCAAACTCAAAAATATGATTTAACTCGTGAATTATTACATGGTGGAATTCGGCATAAGAACCAGTGAATGGCAAAACTACTCGATTCTTGAAAAGCTCGGAAAAGCCACCGACTGACTCCTCAATTATATCTAAGATAATATTGGTTTGTTCAAATTCATTTGGTGAATTATAGATGATAACTGGAATTTTCCCTTCGACCGTTATTGAAAGTTCTTGGCTGATTTTCTGATAAAATTCTTCCCCGACCTTAGAAACAAATTCGGCTAAAGGTTCGCCGCCACCATAAAAGTAGATTCGAAGATGTTCGGTTTCTAAGGTCTTGAAGTCGAAATCACGATATTGAACTTTGTTTTTGCCAAAATAGTCTTGCCCGAATGACGCAGTGAGCAAAAGGATAATAAACAAAGTGAAATTAAAAATTCCTAAACGTTTAATCATATTGATTTAGACGTAATTTTTGGGAAAAAGTTTAACCCCGTTTGCCAATAACAACTCCCGGCACGCGATAAAAGCCACCCCAGTAGAGAATAGCATCTTCTGGATTATACTTGTTATCAATTTGAGCGGCGACTACTTCGCCAATGAACCAAACATGGTCACCGGTTTCAACCTCTTTTATAACCTTACATTCAATATTGAATGTACACTCCTGAATTGATGGAGTTTTTATCTTTAATGATGTTTGTTTAGTTAGACCAGTTTTTTCAAACTTATCATAGTCCCGTCCGGATTTTTCACCGCAGAATGATACCTGAGACAACAGATTTTTAGGCGGAATGTTTATGACATATTCTTGGTTTTGCTTGAGAAGATTAAATGAGTAACGGCGTGGTGCAACACCGATGCCGACTAACGGTGGTGAAAAGGAAAAGATATGAACCATTCCAATGGTAATAATGTTGTTTTGGGTAGTAACTAAAACACAGGGAAAATTCGGAAATTTACGTAATGCTGCGGTTAGATCCGAGACACCAAATTTTTTCATACTCTATTGTAGAAGCAAACTACAATAGAGTCAAGATAAAGCCAATCTTCTTAGAAGCGTTGACAATAATTAGTCGTCCAAGCCCGTAAGAGATGAGAACAACTATTCTTATGACAGTTTTTCTCCGTAACCTCTTTGTCATCAAGCGGTCGAGCATATTTCGAACACCACCAAAATTGGGGTTGGTAGTCCTTAGAAATATTAAGATGTGAGGGAGTGCTTTTAACGATTGGCTTGACTATTAACTTGGCTTGATTTAGTTGGCGAATTCTATAATTGTTCACCAAAGTTTCCTCCAATTATTTTTATTGTTGGGGATTAATGACTGGATCGCCTTGTATTTAATTATAACCGAAAATTAAGGCTTTGTCGAGAATTATCTTACGATATGTAACCAGTCGTGAAGTAGAAAATAAACCCGACCGATTAGAAGGGAAATACGCGCCATCACGGTGTAACCGAATGAGGCACCAAAAGCGACCATAATAAAAATAATCCCTAAGCGTGAACTGACTCCTAAAAATCCCTTGTGTTCACGTGAGAAATAGAAATAAAATAGGGTAGTGATGAAACCAATAACGATAATAATATTATTGATTGTGGTTAAAGGCAAAAGGGTGGCTTGAATTTGCGGTAAGATGAAGCCTTGAATACTGGCGGTAATACCTAATCCGGCACCAATACCAACCGTAAAAGATATGGGGATGCGGGAAATCCAGCCGTATTTCGGAATCCAGCGGGAGAGCATAATTATTCCTAAGATTGCCGGTATGATAAGAATCCATTTTTCGACTCCGGTCGCTTGAACGAATCGGTCAATCAGCATCGGTTTCACATCAAAAGCCCAGGCATAGATAACCCAGAAACCGGCGGAAACACCGACATAGAGATGTTCGGCAAGCCGGTAAAGCGGATTGTCACGATAAAGAAAAGAGAAAATCGCAATCGTTAGGGTTGCGGCAATCCAGGTCCCAATAATGTTACCGATCATTTTTCCCCAAGCCCCTTTCAATAGGAATTATCACCCCTGTCACCCCGTTGGGGAAAAATCCTTCGGGGGGATATTGTATGATTATTAATTTACCGATCATTTCTTCTTCCTGGTTAAGAAATAACCAATGTTACCGATGATGATAAAGAGGAGTATTAAGCCGTGCACAACCGACTGTGCTGGCATTCCTAAAATTCCAGTTCCAGTTTGTTTAACTAAAGTTTCATATTCTGCCGCACCCTGCAATCCAGCAATCATCCCTTCAATCTGTTTGGCTTGCAGGTAAGGATAATAGTCAGGTGCCGATACACCGGTTGCCCCCAAAAACATCTTCTGACCAAACCTTGCTCCAACATATTGAACCCAGGCATCACCAGTAGCGCCGGCTTCTAAGCCAACGAGCATGTCAATATTATTATAATTATGAACCAAACGCATAAACGGAAAGCTATCTATATTTGTACCCTTATAGTCAACGGTAAAGAAATCCCTTATCTCTTTGCCGATTCCAACCATCTGTGCCACATAACCCGGACGATAACCGAGGTTTACATAATCTACGCCGTAAATCTTTTTATATTCTGGGGCAACCTGATTTAAGGCAATTTCACCCAATGGTAAACCTAATGCCCAATGTCCCATCAGTATCACTTTTAAGTCTCGGGAAAAGCATTGTCTTAAGATAGCAATAAGCATCGGTTGCAGTTCGGGTTCGGATGCGGCATCGTAATCAATCGAAATCATAACTATTGAGCCTTCGGGTAGTCGTTCAATTGCCTCAAAGCTCTTTTTCACCGGTTCGCTAATTCTAATCGGCAAAACCATTTTGAGAACCAAAGGAGTAGCCACGGCTAAGAGAATAAGGGCATAGATAATTCGGCGGTCAATGTTACCAATTTTTGAAAACCAGTTCATGATGATGAGATATAAGTCCTCTCGATTCCCAGGATGATACGAATTGACATCGCAATGCCGCCTAAGGTTGCGCCGATGAAAATACCCCTTTTTGCTGCCGTCTGGGGTATATCCATAATCCAGTCGTTAATACGGGCAAATAATTCGAGTTTGCCTAGTTCTACTCCGTTGACACCGGGAATAAAACCGATTACATGGGCGATTTGTCGCCACAGCCAACCACCTAAAGGAACCCGACCTAACATAATAAGACCAGCCGCAATTAGAAGTAAGGTTGCTTCAAGGGTGCGAGCCCGGAATGCCCGATAAGCAGCCGAAGCGATAAAAAAAGCAAGAAGCGCAAACATCGTCGCTTGTAGTGGAATAATTAAGTAGGTATAAATGTACATAAATGGACAACCCAAGGTGAACGGACTTTTGAATTTTGCCCAGGAATAAAATCCAAGAATTAGCGTTAATATCAAACCGAGAATTAGAATAATACTATAAAACCAACCTTCTCTTCGGTCACGAACCTTTACGAGATGATAACGGACCAAACTGTCTAAACCTAAAAGAGCAGCGAAACCAGCGACAATCGTGTACCAGATCAAAAATCTTTGCTCTAAACTACCTAAGGGCTCGTGGGGAATAAAAAATGTAACGACTAAGAGAACACCGGTCACAAAAGTAATTATTAAAGGAGCTTGGTGTTTCATCTATCGTCCAAAAATCATTCGCATTTGACCAAATAAATCATTAATATAATCGAAGATTTTACTGAACCCCGGTACTTTTAGAACCGCGAGTGTTCCAACGATTGCCGCGATCACGATAATTCCAACATTCACAATCTTGGCAAAATCCTCACCTTTAAGACTCCCCAGCATCTGAGGGTCGGGTTTAAGATAACAGGATGCCGCATACATTTCTTCCCCAATCAGCGTATAATCACAAGCAGCAATAAAGAAGGGTAATTGAGTTATTGCCGTGGTGCCGGCAATCTGAATCGCACCAATGGTATGTCCGGTTTCAGCCAGAATTAATGATTCAGCATAGAAGTATCCTTGCCAGAATACCGCGCCGGGTTTTTCCCGCATCATTATACCGTCAACCCCAGCGGCATAGCCAAACTGGTCAGTAGTTAAAAATGAGATATGAGATTCGTTGTACAGGTCGGGGCGCCCGGCTTCGGTGTAAGATTGTTTTACTGTTTCCTGGGCTGCCGTCATCACAATCGGGTCATAATTGGGAACTATCAAGGTAGTTTGATATTCAGCTGATTTCTTGGCAATTTTACCAAGAATCGAGAGTGCCGCAATGGTAACGATATCTGTAATACCGCCAAGTCCAAAACTAAAAAGGATTGGTCTGCCCATTTCAGTTGCTCGCCCTACTGCATCATCAATCGCTTCCAAGCCGGCGATTTTTCGAATAAAAAGCTTCTCGCCCTTTTTTGCCCGTTCGATGTACCAGATTATCAAAAACCCAAAAAGGACCGCCAGAATCAGTATATTGGTCCGATCGGTATTGAACCACTGAGGTTTAGAGCTAGCCGGACCAACAATTTCCGAATCAGCATAGCCAGTCGGTGATACCGCTCGGACATAATAATAGTATTTTTTGCCATCCTGAGTAGTATCGTCATAACTTGTCTTGCCAGTTAGAGCAAAACCGATGTTCTCAAACATTGTATCGGGTTTTTCCGAACGATAAATCTCATAGCCTCGTAAGACCGCAACGTCACTAACATCGGTGGTGGAGAGGGTCCATTTCACAGTAATACTTTTACCAGCGTCGTTGCGGGTGTCGCGAGCTTTTACTTGAGTTGGAGGAGTTGGATTTTGGGCAAAACTTAGCGCACAGGTCAGTAAGAGACAGGTAGCCGCAACCTTCAGGTTGCGTATCTTTTCGCTAATTCGCCCGAATCGGGCGGCTACCTTCTGTCTCATGCTTTGATATTCTACTTTGTTTGTTAATCGAATAGAATTTTGTAAAATCCCTTTCATCTTAAAATTCAGTCTTCCCGGAAAAATTGAATGATTCGATTCTTAATGCTGGAGATAGGCTACCGGTAGCAAATCTTCCTTCATAACCAGCCCCACCACCAATTAATGTCAGGTCTTGGGAAATCTCCAAAACCTTATTTAAAGCATTGATGATGCTTTCGGTGAAACGGAGATTTTTGATTGGCTTGGTTACAGCGCCATTTTCGATTAAGAATGTGCCATCCCGGGTCATTCCAGTAAAAATTGTCTTTTTCGGTTCAACCGTATTGGTGTAATGAAATCTTGTCACTAAAATCCCCTTTTTCGTATTGCGAATCATTTTATCCAGAGAAGAATCACCGGGTAGAAGAACCAGATTAGTCGGGACCGGTCCAAAGGTATTAGGTGCTGGAAGGGCATGACCGGTTGATTCTTTGTTCTCTTTTCCAGCAGTTAAACTATCATAGACCAGACCTTGGGCAATACCTTTTTCAATTAATTGAACTTTTTGCTTTGGTACGCCTTCAAAATCAAATGGGAAAGTAAATCCTTGTTCATTATAAGCATCATCGAGAATCGTAATATTATCACCCATAACCTTTTTACCCATATTATCACACATAAAGGACCGACCTTCCTGATAAGTCTTTGCGTTAAAACCAAGGTAGCCTAAGAAATCAAGTAGTTCCGAACTTGCCAGCGGCTCTAAAATTACTTCATAAAGACCAGGTTCGATTTCAGTTGGATTCTTGCCGTCCAATGCTTTTTTTATGGCTCGTTCGGCAATCTTTTCTGGCTTAATCTGATTTACATCGCGCGAACCGACTTGAGCATAGCCGGACGAATTCTCGCCCATTGCCGCAACATTACAATAAGCATCCGAACTGCTGGCATAGGCGCGAATCCCCAAAGAATTACCAATCCCATATTCCGAAGCACCATTAGTAAACGAACCAAATGCCCGTAATCCGGCGCCTTTAACTTTTTCAATTATTGTCTTCACCGCATTGGCACGGTCTTTAGGTGATAAGTCATGGGTTTTTTTATTGTAAATATTAATTGTTTTATAGCCAGCAGATGGTTTGGGTAGCGATTTAAAATCCGGATTTTCTGGTTGGAACTTGGCAATTTCCATTGCCTTGTTCAAGGTTTGGTCGATGGAATCAAGATCGAAAATATTGGTCGAAGCACTCCCGATTTTCTTGCCGATTATTACTCGAATTGATAACGAACCATTTCTTTCGGCTACGTTTTGGTGAATTGCCGAATTGGCAAAACGGGTAAGATAAGACTCGAAATAATTGACTAAGATTTCGGTTTGGTCAGCTGGTGATTTATTTAAGGCAAAATCGATTAATTCAGTTATTTTTTGTTTACCTAACAAACATTCTCCAATTTAATAACAATAGAGGTTATTGAAAATTTTCCAAGTGTCAAGGAATTATTTTTACCACGCATAAACACCGAAAAATTAACCGCAGAGATGGCAGAGGGGATTAAACCACAATGGACACCGATAAACACAGAGAAATCACAGAAGACAGATCCTTCTTAAAAACTCCTCTCCCCTTGCGGGAGAGGTGGGGTGAGGGGGAAACATAGAGATAGCAGAGATTTTAAAACTTTGGAACTTGGGATTTGGTGCTTGGAATTGGGGGTTTTGCAACAAATGGATTGTGCCTATTAGGCACATAAAAATTCGACCAAAATTTCTTCTAAGTCGAGCATCGTTAAACGCTTACCGTAATTTCGTGTAGGGGAGGGGGTACCACCTAGGGGGTGACCCCGTAGGTGGCTTGGGGAGTAGCCTCGGAGGTCGCTTCGGGAGTCGCCTCCTAAGTTGGTTAGGGGGTTGGTTAGGGAGCGGGTTGGGAGGCAGCTTCGGGGACAACTTGGGGAGTGGCTTCGGGAGTTGGTTGGGGAGTTACTTCGGGAGTTGACTCGGGGGTAGCCCCCTAAGTAACCTGGGGAGTCGCCTCCTAGACTGACTGTCATTTCTATGCACCTTCCGCTTCTATTACCAATTTCCACCAGTCGCTATGCACTACCCACTAGTCACTGCCTTTTCGGAGGTAACCTACGGGGTCGGTTAGGGGGCTGCCTTATTATTTATGCAAGGCTAAAGCCTTGCCCTACATCGCTGTGTCCTCGGTGGTTTTCTTCTGTGTTTATCTGTGTTCACCTCGCAAAATTGTCTCATTTTTTTTCGTGCTTTCTTAATTTCGTGCTTTTGCCTCAAGTTCAATATATTCTTTTTCGTGTTTTCGTGCTTTCTTTGTTTTTTCCTTTCCTCTTTCGGCACACGCTTTGCGTTGCGTGTTATTCCTTGTTTTTTTATTTCAGGTATGCTCGGTCGAATCGACCCTTCGTCGAGAAGACCCGACTCGGGTGGACTCTTCGAGTAGCATCCGTGGTTAAAGATTCTTTCTTTTGTCTGCGGTCTCAGCGGTTTAATTTCTGCTAAATAAAAAGGGGGGACATTTGTCCCCCCTTAATTGTTTGCGTCAGATTATTTCTGTAGCACGAGTTTGCGCGTGACGTTTACTGCACCCGCATTGAATCGCAAGATGTAGACGCCCGATGGTAATGCTTTCGCACCTGCCTGTGCGTTGCACGCAGACAGGTCAATCATCAGCACGCCGTCTTTAGTCGGATTCGTATTGGCATAGGTTCTTACTGCTGTACCGGTCACATCATAGAGTTTGAAGCTAACCGGTCCAGCTTTCGGTAGTGTATAGTGCACTGCAGTCAGATTAACCGCTGGGTTCGGCGCAATCGTCAGTCGGAAATTACCGGTTGCGATGTTATTACCCATCGCACCTTCGGCTTTGCTGTCGTTAGTCGATTTGAGGGTGATGGCGAAAGTCGGTAAACTATGATAGTAGAATTCTTGGGTGTTGGCACCCTTTGCCGCATACAAGCCGGCATAGGTTCCACTCGGTAGCATCGCTAAGGCGCCGCCCGCCTTGACCTTTTTCTTGCCAGTCGGTCCGAGTGGAATATCATACAGTGAATCCATCTGAACGTAAGTGTCGCCTACTATCTCGTAGCGCCAGAATTCAGTAGTATTGCCGCCTTTCATGATATAGAGATTGTCGTTGTAGAAGACCATGCCCGAACCTTCACCAACCTTCTTCTTCTTACCCAGTCGGTTGATGAAAGACTTGTAGTTGAATTGTCTCAATTGAGTCCAGACATTCGTGTATAGGTTATACTTGAAGTGATCACCATAAGAACCTTTTAGGACATACACCGAGCTATCACCATCATAGGCAAGACAAGAACCTTTCTTGTAGCCGATTTTGGTGCTGGTGCCAGCCGTCGGTTTGGTCGGGGTCGGTGCCCAGGTATTAGCCGCAATGTTATAGAGATAGAATTCATCGGTCTTGGAACCTTTCATCGTGAAGAGATAGTCCGAGCCACTTATGTCGACGACGGCCATTCCGGATGCGTCTTTCGGATTCTTGGCGCCGGTTGTGATGTTAGCCAGTTTATGCCAGCCGAGGGTTTCACCCGCTGCCGGTGTAACAACATATTTCCAGAAGCCGGATGTGTTATTGCCACGCAGGACAAAGAGTTTACTGTCGGCGTAAGCTGCCATCGAGGCACCTTTCTTCGGTTTCTTGCCATCGCCATCGGCTTTCAAACCTTTCGGCATCGTATCCGGACTGGCGGTCCAGCCATCGGTGGCTGGGTCATAGATTGCTAAGTCTTGGGTATTGGATGCTTTTAAGAAGTAGATTTTGCCATCGAGTGGTGCCATGCAGCTACCCGATTTTGGTTTCTTGGTTGAAGGTTCGGCTGGAATATCAGCATCTTGGACCCAATTAGAAGGCATTTGTGGCGCAAGCTCAAAACCATACCAGAACCCAAAAGAACCTTTGTAACTGGTGCTTTGACCTAAGCCGATTGAGGATTGGGCGATTGAGCCGTTTAGTTTATAGCTGGTCGCATTTCCAGGCATACCGCCTGAATTTATCGTATACCAGGGGATTTGGAAGGTCTGGGCAAGAAGCAGAAAAGAAGGTAGAAGTATTATCACTAATCTTTTAAGGTTATTCATTTCATCCTCCTTTACATAACTCCTCCTTTATTCCTTTGTAGTCTTCGGTTCTGTCTTCAGTCTATCAATCTCTTTTTTCAGGGCATCGATTTCTTTCTGTTGTTCTTTCATCGCCTCAATCAAGAGTGCAACCAGTCTTGCATAATCGAGCGATTGGGCATCAATACCATTCTTTTCATAGGCAACTATTTCAGGAATCACTTCACCAACTTCCTCAGCAATCATTCCGATGTCTTTTTTCTTATTCTCTTTCCAATCAAAATAGACACCTTTCAGTTTCATCACCTTATCTAACGGATTATTGATTGGTCGGATATTTTCTTTCCATCTTTTTGAGCTATAAGTTGTCCAGGCATCAGCAATTGGGTCAGTTGGCGAAGCTTGTCTTACGGTCAGAATATTTGTTGGTGCGGTTACATCAATACCAACTCTAATTTCAGTGGCAGGCGCAGTTCTATTATAGAAAATCACCGCACCCGGTGTAGAAGTAGTGCAATCACGGCCGAAGGCAAAGGTATAGTCAGCAGTGCCTCTTATCCTAACCCTGTCTCCGGCTGCTAAAGAGTAAACACCAGCCGCAGTATCAGCATAACCACCCGGAACGGTCGCACCAGTGTCGCTGGCAGTGTTGAACTCTCCTCCACCTACGGTCGCAGCCCATCCACTGGCAGTGTTGGTATATCCTCCACCTACGGTCGAACGTTTTCCGCTGGCAGTGTTCCAGCCTCCTCCACCTACGGTCGCAGCCCGACGACTGGCAGTGTTATTACATCCTCCAGGTATGGTTGCCACTGTATCACTTGCATTGTTGGTAAATCCTCCACCTACAGCCGCATTTATGCCACTTGCTATATTGCGAGAGCCACCGCCGACTATAGAAGAGTCACCGCTGGCAATGTTACCAATTCCACCGCCGATTGTAGAATTTACTCCTATTGCGGAATTGGAATCAGCGAGAAATAAGCTGCCACCACCACTTACAACCGAATATGCTCCACGAGCCCTGTTATAACGACCTCCACCTATGGTCGCTATGTATCCGCTGGCAGTATTGTCATATCCTACGGTGGTCGCAAAGGCGCCGCTGGCAGTGTTCCACCTTCCTCCACCTACGGTCGCAGAAGCGCCGCTGGCATTGTTGTTATCTCCTCCACCTACGGTCGCAGAAGCGTTGCTGGCATTGTTGTTAGTTCCTCCAGCTACGGTCGCACCCCAGGCGGCAGTGTTGCCAGCTCCTCCACCGACGGTCGAATAGGTGCCGGGGGCAGCGTTGTGATCTCCTCCACCTACGGTCGCACACCAGTAAGTTGCTTTGTTTCCATATCCTCCGCCAACTGTGGCATAAGATTGGTTTTCCCCAAATGTCCCGGTTGTGCAGGCAACTCCTAAATTGGTATGGGTATAACGATAATCACCCCAGAGCGCATTATCCGCCCCGCCCCGGGCAATGCCTAACTGCCGGATAGTATAAAGAACACTGTCCGGTGTTCCGCGCACCCAAGCATTGTCACCTCCACTACTGTAAGCATAAGCTGCATAATCGGCATAATAACTGTAACCGTTGCTCACAATCCGCTGCCTTGGCACAATAACCTCGCCGGCTACGGTTATCTCTAAATAACAGTTAGGACCAAGAGGAAGTGAATCAATTGAATTAACACTGCCTAAAAGGACATTGAACAGACCATCAGTTACTGTAACACCAGTCTGAGTCTCAGTCCAATACAGAGTGGGACCAGTTATAGCATTAAAGATGCTGAAGACCATATTGAAACTGCCGTTCTGAGGAATACCGGCATTATTGGTCAGGTTACCTTGATAGTTTATCAGCCGTGGGATATTCGGCTGCGGTGTATCTTTTACGCCCACTTGGGGCGTATCTTTTGCGGCAATCGCTATACTGAAGATTAAGCCGATTGCCAGCGTTGAGATGATTAGTTTTGACATCTCGACCTCCTTTTCCCCTCCCTTCATCCCTCCCCACTTGGGGGGGAGGATGTGGGTGAGGGATAGTTTTTATTTGGGCGGAATTTAATAAAGGTATTCTTTCTTCCACCCCAAAAAAAGAAAACCTTGGGTTATAATTCTAACCCTGCTCCGATACTCAGAACAGGAGTAACCCAAACTAACTCAAAACGCCTTTATCCGGCGAATAAAAAGAAACCAATTATCGGCAGAACCGGTATGAATGATAAATTTTTTAAAAAGAAATAGCCGCCCAAAAAACCAAACAACATAAATAGGAGATTTTTTAAATTCCTCGGCTACCATACTCATGCTTGGAATATATCAAAAAATAGCAATTTGTCAAGTGGAACTTTGTATTCACTTAGAGACATAAGATATTCAAATTTAAGAACCTATTTATATCATTATTTTGCTGGCAGAAATCAATCACTATTGAAACCGGGTTTCGATAATGACTTTATTTTTAAGTTTTCTGTATTAGTTCTTGACACTATTGATATGGTGGGTAAAATTAATTTGGAGTTGGTTTACACAAGCGAAGAAATTTTAACGAATGAATCGAATATTTTTATTCGTATAATTCGCTGTCATTCGGGTAATTAGCGTACATGAAGAAACATCAAGCGATTGGTCTATTTTCGGGCGGTTTGGATAGTATCCTTGCCGTTAAGTTAATCCAAGAACTTGATATCGAAGTGTCTGCGATCCATTTTGTCACACCATTCTTTAGTAAAAAAGAAGATAAAGACCATATCAAAAAAGTTGCCGATGAGCTTGGTTTTAAACTTAAAATCATCCCTTTAGCGGAAGATTACGTTAATATGGTTAAGCAACCAAAGTTCGGCTACGGTAAAAATATTAACCCCTGCATTGATTGTAAAATCTTTATGTTTAAGAAGGCAAAGGCAATGATGGAGAAGATGAGCGCAGATTTTATCTTCACCGGCGAGGTCTTAGGAGAACGACCAATGTCTCAGACAACTAATTCTTTGAACTTGATTGAAAAAGAAGCCGGATTAACCGGCAAATTACTTAGACCGTTGTCTGGAAAGCTTTTAGAACCAACCGTTCCGGAGAAAGAAGGAATTTTTGACCGAATCCAACTTTTAGACATCAGAGGACGTTCCAGAAAACCGCAAATGAGTTTGGCGAAAAAGTTCGGTATTACTAACTACCCAAATCCAGCCGGTGGGTGTCTTTTGACTGATATTCATTATACTGAAAGGTTAAAAGATGCTTTTTCTTATGAAGAGGATAGTCTCAATGATATTGAATTGTTAAAACACGGCAGGCATTTTCGATTGCCGAGTAAAGCAAAAGTCGTAGTGGGCAGAAATGAACAAGAGAATAGAGCTTTAGAAGAACTGGTGACGAAAAACGATTTGATTTTTACTCCAACCAAAGTTATGGGACCATTGGTCATTTTGAGAAATTATCGAGATAACCAAGACATTGAAATAGCCGCCGGTATCTGTGCCCGCTACAGTGATGGACATAATGAAGAGTCAGTCGAAATTAAATGCGGCAAAAAGAAATTAAAAGTAAAGCCATCCGAACCGAGTGAAACCGATATTTGGCTGGTTCGTTGAAAATGTCTTTTTACATTTCCGAGTCCCTAAAGAAATTAGGAGGAAAAATATGGACGAGACCTTAAAAGAAAAAGTAATAAAAGTTTTAACCGAAAAGATACGACCTGCCTTACAAGCCGACGGTGGTGATGCCGAACTGGTTGAAATAACCGAAGACGGAACGGTAAAGCTAAGGCTTAAAGGAAGCTGCGTCGGTTGTCCTTTTGCCGCAATGACACTTGCGGTTGGTGTCGAACGAACCTTAAAAGCAGAAATTCCAGAAGTTCAAAAAGTCGTAGCGGCAGACTGATACATACTTAGGAAAACCGCGAAAAATCAAAAGATGATTCTATTGAAAGTGAAAATTTCCTCCCCTTTGACGGGGGAGGAAAAAGGTGAGGGTGAATTGAAGGATTTGGGCACCCTCCCCCAAACCCCTCCCATCAAGGGAGGGGAGAGATGGCTAATATGTTTCTATTGTTTTGGTTAATATTAAGTCAATCGGTTGGGCAAGAAAATACTGATTCGCTCTTGATGCAAGCCCGCTACCTTTACGACAATCGGCATTTGGCGGATTCAAATTTCATCAAGAGTAAAGAAATTTGGGGAGGAACCATGAGCATCAATCCGCATAACGAAGAAGCTTTAAGAGGACTTTCCGAAATGAATCAATACTTGGGAAGTCAAACCAAAAACAAGACGGAGAAGATTCGCTATTTTGAAAAAGGTATGGCGCTGGCTGATACTTTAATCAAGGTTAATGAAAAGAATCCCTATGGCAAAAGAACTTCTTAATCAATTACTGGAAATTAATGACCCAAAATACCCGGCTGACTATTTTTTAAACGATAAACCAAAAGCGGATAAACTAATTAACTGAGATTGAAGGGAAGTAGTAAATTCAGAATTAGTTGTGTGTTTTTTAGTGGTAGTAGCAGGGGGTTAGCCTGCGTGACGAGAAAAAACGCAACCTGAAGGTTGCGGCTACAAATTGTTTGTAACTGTTTTTACGAAACCGGATAAACCGAGACTCGTTTCTTGGTTCTACTTGCCCGCTCAAATTTCACAAAACCATCCGCCAGAGCAAATAGGGTATCGTCTTTAGCTCGCCCGACGTTCATTCCAGGGAAAATTTTCGTTCCCCGCTGCCGAATGATGATACTGCCGGCTTTAACCAATTCCTGAGCATAGCATTTTACACCCAGTCTTTGACCAGCACTATCTCGACCATTTCTTGACGATGCTTGACCTTTCTTATGTGCCATAAATTAACTCCTTGCGTTATTATAAGTAATTTCATTGAGAAGTCAAGGATAAAACAAAGAGTGACCTCAGTTTTTATTCGTGTTAATTAGCGGTTAAATTGATATTTATTTCAGTATTGACTTCTGTCTAAAATGGATTAGAGTTTAAACTTGTATGGCAAAAAAGATTGCCATTGCTAATCAAAAAGGCGGGATAAAATCCCGCCTTTAACTTAGGTATTTTTACTTACCGAGCAACGATAAGTTTCGTATTTTCCCTATATCCTTTTGCTTCATAGCGCACAATATAGACACCAACTGGTAATTTGCTTAGTAACGAAACCGCTTTTTCGTTTTTTCCAGAGCAAACTAATTCGCCCGAGATTTTATAGACTTTTAGGTTCGTAGCATTATTATTTGGCAGGATATAGTTGATACTTGCGACGATTCTTGAATTATGTCTTATATCGATACTACTAGCATTTTCCACATTCGTCTTTCCTTCAAGTTCCGGTTTATTTGAGTTAAGCGGTGCATCGGTGGTGTTGTAAAACCAAAATTCGTTCGTATTATTTCCGATGATACAGAAAAGCCCACCTGCTATTGCCGAGTAGGTAAGAGACCTTCCGGTTTTTATCCCTTTTGCTGGTGATGTGGAATCAACCCCGATGATTTCGCCAACGTATGTCCATTCAGATTCAGGGGGTTCATAATACCATAATCCTTTTGTATTTCCACCTTTGACGGCATAGATCTTTCCATCAGCATATTCAATGCAGCCGCCTTCTTTTACCTTTTTCTTTTTTAAGTTATCAGGTGGGTAAAAAGGCATATCATTCATTGCGATCCATTGCGGTAGTGATGTTCCTGAATTCAGGTCACAAGCATAGAAATCATTCTCTCTTCCGCCGCCGACAAGTAAGTAAATAATGCTGGTTCCATCATAAGTAAGACCACTTCCAAGTTTTATTTTACGAACCGGTAAAGTCTCTGGAGTTGGAGTTTCCCATCGGTTATCAATAATATTGAATCGTTTCCATTCATTAGTATTGGAACCACTTCCCGCATAGATAAATTTTTCACCTTGAAATTCCACAAAACAGGCAAATCCACCCTTAATACCCTTTCGGAAGTCCGGTGAAGGTAAAGAACCCCAAAGACCATCATCTGGATTATATTTAAAGAATTCGTTTTTGCCCCCACCTTTGAGAACATAGATATATTTTCCATCATTAACAATGTAGGCACCCTTTTTAACCTTCTTGTTATTCGAACCAACTGGTACACTGGAATCAACTGCCGACCATGTACTAGTTTCGTTATCATATTTCAGAAAGTCAAGGGTGTTATTACCAAGAATCAGGTATACTTGATTTCTAAATACTGTAATACCGCCACCGCCTTTGACTCTTTTCGTACTTGGTTGTCCTGAAACATCTGGTTTTTTTGTCCAAACGCTTTGACCGTAGGTTAACGAATTAAGAATGAAGACGCAGGAAAAAGAAATCAGGGTAATCCTGAGTAGTGATTTAAACTTCATATTCCCCCCTTGGCAGTTTGCACTCTGCCCTTTTTTTTAAGGCATTTGTATATGCCAGTCCTCTAAATGAACCAGGATGATTTAAAAAGCTTTATTAGGAATTTAACAGAAACCATCCGCAACTGTTAAATTTCCGTTTTTTTATTATGTTATTACAGTTAATCTTTACCCCAGTTAAGTAAATTATACCATAAGAATTTTATTTGTCAAGTCTTAAGTATTTTCTTAGCGGTTTACCTAGCGCCTATTCCATTAAATAACGATGTATTCGACCGGGTGATTTTCACTCGCATAGTTACTCTATTATCTATCTGGTTAGAATGATTATAATACCTGCGTTTAGCCGTGGTTTCGTTCTGGTTAAATTCGGTATTGACTTCAGTCTAAAATGGATTAGAGTTTTAACTTGTATGGCAAAAAAGATTGCCATTGCTAATCAAAAAGGCGGGGTAGGTAAAACTACTACCGCCATTAATCTGAGCGCGGCGCTGGCAATGCGTGCCACTAACGAAGCGCGTAAAGAACGCGTCTTATTAGTTGATATCGACCCGCAAGCCCACGCCACACTTGGTTTAGGTATTGATAAGAATAGTCTTAAAGTTACTAGTTACGATGCATTGATTGATGCGGCTAAAGCCAAAGAAGCGGTATGCCCTGATGTTTTCCCGAATCTCGACCTTTTGCCTTCTAATATCTCTTTAGTCGGCGGTGAAATCGAGTTTGTCGACTTACCACAAAGAGAAAGTCGGCTCAGTTTAGCGCTTAATACGATTGAAACCAATTATTCTTTTGTCGTTATCGACTGTCCGCCCGCCTTAGGTATTTTGACTTTAAATGGTTTGGTGGCGGCGGATTGCGTGCTTATTCCGGTTCAATGTGAATATTATTCATTGGAAGGGTTATCCCGACTTTTGGAAACGATACAAATGTTGCAGCAGGGATTGAACCCGAATCTTAAGATTGAAGGAGTATTGTTAACGATGTTTTCGACTCGTTTGACTTTAGCCCGACAGGTGCTGGAAGAAGTAAAAAATTTCTTTCAGGGGCGAGTTTTTAATTCGGTAATTCCAAGAAGTGTACGATTAGCTGAAGCGCCCAGTTTTGGTAAGACGATTTTTCAGTACGATATTACCTCAGCTGGTGCTCAAGCCTATTTAGCTTTAGCCAGTGAAATTCTCAGTTCTAATGAACCAACCATAGAACCGCCGCCGCCGGCTCTAATTAGTACTGGCATAGAAGGGGGGAATCAATCATGACCCGCAAAGCATTAGGTAGGGGTCTCTATGCACTGCTTTCCGAAGAGACCAAAACCGCCTTGGAGGTTGAAAAAAGAGACTTAAGGTATCTGAAATTGGAGGAGATTCGAGCTAATCCATTTCAACCGCGAACCGATACTCAGGAGAATCTTTCGGAACTGGCGGCTTCGGTTAAAGAGAATGGTATTTTACAACCAATTGTCGTTCGCCAAAGAAGTGACGGCTACGAATTGGTAGTTGGAGAAAGGAGACTGCGGGCGGCAAAAGAAGCCGGGTTAATTGTGATTCCCGCCATTATTAAAGATATTTCTGAACCCGAAATGCTTGAGTTAGCTTTGGTTGAGAACATTCAGCGCACTGACCTGAATGCGATTGATGAAGCCTTAGCTTACAAACGATTGGTTGATGAATTTAATTTAACTCATGACGAGATTGCGGAAAAGATGGGTAAAGAACGTTCGACCGTAACTAACTCCCTAAGACTTTTAACGCTGCCCCAACAGGTGCGTGATTACATATCACAACGGAAGATTAGTGCGGGTCATGCTCGGGCGCTTTTGGCAATGACTAACCGGAAAGTCCAGGAAACCATTTGCGAAAAAATCGTGACCGAAGGTCTTTCGGTGCGAGCGGTTGAGAAATTGTGCACACCGAAAAAGCGAAGAACGGTACCGATTCTGGAAAGAGATGTCCATATCGAGGCATTGGAAGATATGTTGCAACAATATTTAGGCAGTCGGGTTGATATTGAAAAGAGAAATGGTCGTGGTGATATTAGGATTCAATTCTTTTCAGATGAGGATTTAGACCGAATAATCAAAATCATCACCAAGCCCCAATAATAATAGATAATGAAATCACACGATTCCGTTTTTTATCTCGTTCTAATCTTGCAGTTTGAATCGGTTCGTTAATTTATTAGACGATGGTTCGAAAAGAAGTTACCTTAGTAGTTGTTCCCAATTATCAAAATAAAAGTTATTCCAAGACTTTATCGCTCACGACTTTAAGAATTTTATTAGGGATTCTTATTGTCTTAATTATTGGATTAGGGACGGCGATTTTTATGACGACGCGCTTCTATTATCAGATGCTGAGAATAAATTATCTAACCCGGCGCAATGCCCAGTTAGAAACCGAACATGCGAAGTTGCAGGTTCTAAAAGAGCGTTTGGTCAAATTAGAAGAGGAAAGTCAAAAAATTAAGAATATGTTAGGCGTAGATAAGTCACCGCCCAAGGTTGATTTTTTAAATCTAACGGAAAATGAGGTGCCAATTGCGGTAGAAACAACCAAAAGCACCAAAAATTTATTATCGCCTGAATTAGCCAACCAGTTAAAAAACGAGAAGATTCAGTATACACCAGCCCAAGCACCATTAGTTAATTATGTTATCTCAAAAGGTTTTAATCTGATTCACACCGGAGTTGATTTAGTCGCACCTTTGGGCACGCCGGTTTCGGCAACCGCCGACGGTTTGATAAAGGATGTGGGCGAAGACAGCATCTATGGTAAATATGTTTTAATTCAACACGGTCCAGATTATACCAGTTTTTATGGACATTTAAGTCGGACAATTAAAACTAAAGGCGATAAAGTTACCAAGGGAAACTTTATCGGTTATTTAGGTGCAACCGGGCAAGTTTCCGCCCCGCATCTTCATTTTGAGATCATCTATAAAGGAGAAAAAGTAGACCCGGCAAAAATATTACGTTTGAAATCACCCCGGTAATTGTGCGTAACCGAAACATCAAGTTTTAACCAAAATTTAAATTATGGCTGAATCTAAACGCAAGCCGAATAAGTCAGAAATTGGTTGGTTCTTGATTGTTGCCGGCGCAGGGCTGATTTTACGGATGGTCTATATATTACAAACCCGGACTCAAGACCCGTTATTTTACTCGCCCCAAATGGATGCGCTCTATCATCACCAATGGGCGATGGCAATTGCCAATGGTGTGGAATTCATTCACGACGCTTACTTCCGAGCGCCGCTTTACCCTTTTTTTCTTGGGCTGATTTATAAAATTTTTAGCGTTCACCTTTTCGCCGCTCGAGTCATTCAGATAATAATTGGCAGTATCAGTTGTGGCTTGCTCTATCTGGTGACGCGAAGGTTATTCGGCGAATCGACCGCTCGGATTGCTGGATTGATTCTGGCATTTTACCCGTTAGCGATATATTTTGATGGCGAATTGCTAATCGCCAATTTATTAATCTTTCTTTTGCTATTGGGATTCTTGCTTCTCTTACGTAGCCGTCAAATTAACCGTCAGTGGTATTTGCCTGGTTTAATTTTTGGTCTGGCGGCAATCGCCCGACCTAACGTTCTGGTTTTTATCGTTGTGGTAGTAGTCTGGTTAATTTTTGGATTCAAGGCTCGACGCTGGCAGCGGTTGGTTCAGTTTTTAGTTGCGGTTCTAATTATTATTGCACCGGTTACAATTAGAAATTATGTGAAAAGCAAAAGATTGGTTTTAATTGCCTGGCAGGGGGGTACTAACTTCTATATCGGGAACAACCCCAATTCGGATGGTGTTACCGCCATCGTGCCATGGACCCGTGGTAGTTGGTGGGAGGGGTATTATGATGCAAAAAGATTAGCCGAACAAGCGATGGGGCGACCGCTCCAAGGAACGGATATTGATGCCTTTTGGCTGAAGCAAGGATTTAAGTTCTGGCAGGAACAACCTTTCCAAGCGTTAAAACTCCTTTTGCGAAAGTTTTATTTATGGTTTTCTGGGTATGAGGTTTCTAACGACCGTGATATTTATTTTTTCAAACATTACACTTTTTTAAAATTCTTAATCTTTCGAACCGGCTGGCTGGTATTTCCTTTCGGCATTTTATTGCCGTTGGCATTGCTTGGAATCTACCGCTCACGACATAAATGGCGCCAGTTTATCCCGGTATACTTATTTATGATAAGTTACAGTCTTTCCTTCGTGCTGTTCTTTGTGACGGCACGATACCGGATGCCGGTCGTAGTTCTATTGATTCCTTTTGCTGGGTTCGGGATTCTAAGTTTTATGAAATTGCCACGCCGAGAAAAGTTGGTGAGTAGTGTGATATTTATCGTCTCATTCATTTTGTTCAATATCAACTTTGCTCGGATTTATGAAACCGATAAAGCGCAGAATCACTTCTTAGCTGCCCTGGGTTTTCATGAGACCGGTAGAATCGGCGAGACGGTTAAGGAATTAGAACAGGCATTGGCAAATGATTCAGCGGTTAATATCCTGGCTTTGGAGACAACCGTTAGATTGGAATTAGGTCAAACCGCCCGAGCCGAGCGAGTTGCGCAGGCGGCAGTTAGGCTTTGGTCCAATGTCTCAGATGCTTATGGTGTTGCCGGCAATGTCTATGCGGCATTAAGCCAACCGGATTCCGCGAAAATTTATTTTGAGCAAGCGGTTAAACTTGACCCCTATTCCTTGCAAGCGATTAATAACCTGGGTAATTTAGCTTTGACCCAAAATGACCTGCCAGCCGCGCGAAATTACTATGAACAAGCATTAACCATAGACCCCAATTTTACTCTTTCGTTATTTCATTTGGGGCTGGTCAACTATTATGAAGGGAAGAAGGCAGCGGCGCACAAACTTTGGGAGCGAGTGCTACAGCTCGACCCGAAAAATTATAAAGCACGCGAGGCACTTTTCCGGTTGCAATAGAACACAAAAGAAAAAAGGTCGTAAATTTAATTTTTCTATAAAAAAATCAATAGCCTTTTAGAATCATGCTAATAAAGAACAATACCTCAATTGAGATTGGAAACATTCCCAGCATAATCGCTAAACGGCTTATTAATGGTTAAGGCTGGCATGAGCCAACAATTAAAGAAAATCCGAAAGGCTTACGATTTGACCGTGGAGCAATACCAAAAAGGAATCAATCCGTTCGATAATATTCCAAAGGAAATTAGGAACTCACCTGGTTTCAAAGCGATTATAGCAGACAAAGATAAACTGAACAGCGGAGCACTCGATGTTAAAGATTATCTTAGTCCAAAACCAGGAATGCGGTTGCTTGATGCCGGATGTTGTGCCAATCTGGCAAACTATCGACTCGATAAATGGCAGTCAACCTATTATGGTGTAGATATAAGTTCAGCCTTAATCGATGCGATGAAGAATTTCGCCGAAAACGAAAATATTTCGGTTTGCGGCTTAAGGGTTGCCGATATATCAAAACTGCCATTTGATGACAATTTCTTTGATATCGCAACCGTCATCGGTGTTTTTGAATACTGCACCCTTGATTACAATAAGGATTCGCTGGCTGAATTAAATCGGGTATTAAAACCGCAGGCAAAGATGGTTTTAGATATACCTAATTTAGAGCATCCGGATGTTAATCTTATGTTTAAAATCGAGGAATTCTTAGGCAGACCCAACATCCCCAACTCAAGAGAGTCTTTTGAAGAAGTGCTCAAACCATTATTTTCGATAGAACGATTGGATGATTCACGGGTAATGATAAAATACTTTATTCACAACTTAAAATAGTTAAAAATCTGCTCTTGGATTGACAAGCGATAAAATTCATCTAATATCAAGAAATGAAAAGGAGGATTAATGTTTACAAAGAAACGCTACATAATATTTGGACTCATTTTATTTGTCGCCTTGGCTTGCTTGACCTGCGCCCCGGGGAATTACCGCTGGAATCAGGAAATTAATCCTGGTCACAAGGCGGGATTCTGGGCAGGAATCTGGCACGGCATCATCATCATCGTCACATTTATTATCAGCCTGTTCAATAAAAAAGTCGGTGTCTATGAAGTCAGTAACACCGGCTGGCATTATAATTTAGGTTTCCTGATTGGACTCTGCTTTTCGTTCTTAGCACCTTGGCGACTGAAATCCATGAAACGCAAGAAATAATCAAGCCAAAGACCGCAATTACAGTCTTGGTTCAACCTCCTGCTGGGAAGTGAAAGGGTAGGTGATAATAATCCCGCTGGTTTCCTTAACAACTCAAAAAATGCAGTATTGAGATGTTCCAATGATTAAAGTCGATTTAAAACGAAAACTCAACACTTTTGATGTAACCAGCCTGGTCGTCGGTTCGATTATTGGAGCTGATATTTATGTAGCGGCAGCGCTGGGCGCAAAACTGGTCGGACCGTTTTCTCTAATCCTTTGGGTTGCGGCAGGCGGAATCGCGATCGTTATCGCTTTATCCTTTGCTTATTGCGTTACTATCTTACCCAAAGTTGGTGGTCCCTATTCTTATATTAAAGAGGTGGCTGGACCATTCGATGGCTTTATGGTGGGTTGGGCACTTTTCCTTGCCGAGTGGTTATCATTAGCGGTTTTCCCGGTCGCCTTTACCAAATACTTTTTATCTTTCTTCCCTCATTTAGGACCACAATACCAGATATTATTAAAAGCAATTTTTATTGCCATAATCCTATTCACCAACCTAATCGGGATTAAGAAAGCCGGAAAATTTAATGATTCTTTGACCATTGGGAAATTGGCCCCGTTGTTATTATTGATGCTAGCCGGGCTTTTATTCATTGCCTGGAGACCAAACATTATGGTTAAAAATTTTCAGCCTTTCCTAAAAGGCAATTTCTTCGGTTTTGGTCAGGCATTGGTTTTAATCTTCTGGGCTTATGCCGGTTTTGAATTATCAACTTTACCGGCGGATGAAATTCAAAATCCATCCCGGACAATTCCCAAAGCGATAATCATCGGTATGTTTATCGTTACGGTCTTTTATCTTATCACTAATTTTGTGATACTGAGTGTTTTAAACCAGCAATCATTAGCTGCTTCACCCACTCCATTGATCGATGCGGCAGCAAGAATATTTAGTTTGACCCGAACTATCGCCATCGTCGGCAGTTTTATTATCGGTATCGGTGCCTTGATCTCAATTATGGGAGCGGATGAATCCGGCACCATCGGCACTTCAAGATTGGCTTATGCTATGGCACTCGATGGTTTGTTGCCCCATATCTTTAGTCGGTTACACCCTTCTTTTCAGACACCATATCTTGGCTTGATTTTGATATGTGTGACCGCTTTTATTGCCAGCGTATTTGGTTCTTTGACCTCGTTAATCAATGCTTCGGTTTTCCTTTTATCATTCAGTTATTTAGCGACCTGCATCGCAACCCTTTTGCTGGCAAGAAAATATCCGGACGCTTCGAAGAATCTAAAAGGGAAAAAGATAATACCGATATTAGGGATTATTTTCAGCGGATTGCTAATGACACAGGTTAAATTTCAGCAAATCTTGATTTCATTGATACTTCTTGCAATTGGGATTCCAATTTATATTTATTTTTCACCCAAACGAGAGTTGTACGAACTAAAAGCGGCGTTTCTTTCGCGAGAAGCTATTCTAAAACGTGCCTACGAGCAGGGCGAAAGATTTTTAGCCCATTTAGTCCGGCACATTAAATGGTTAATTTATCGTATCAAAAAGATAAATAAAGCCTGGCACATTTCCGATTGAATTGAAGAACCGGTACTTGGATGTTATGACCGAGCCAAAATGTCCCCCTTTTCAGGTTAAATTTTTCTTCTTATGTTATGACTATGGTCTCGGCGGTTAGATATTGCTTAGTTTTCTTGTGAGACTTTGTGAAATCTTGTGGTTATTCTAAATTTCCTCATTTTCCGATAAAAATTACGCCTTTCAATACCCAGCTTCTTTGCCGCCTCGGTTATGTTCCAATTTTTTTCAGCGAGGGTCTTGAGTATTAAGTTCTTCTCACTCATCTTTACCGAGTTGCTAAGAGTCTCTTCCTCAACTTCTTTTTCATTATGACCTTCTGGCATCTTCAATGCTTTAAGTAAATCTCCCGCTGTTATCTCGGTCGATTCGCTAACCACCAGTACTGCTCTTGCAATTAAAGCATCTAACTCTCGGACATTTCCCGGTAGTTCTTGGTTTATCAGAAAATTCTTAGCTCCGCCATTTAAAAGCTTCTTTGTATTCCCATCACAATATTTTTTAATAAGGCGTTCAGCAATCAGCAAAATGTCATCTTTTCTTTCCCTCAAGGGCGGGATATAAATATGCATTATCCCTAACCGATAATAAAGGTCTTCTCGAAATTTGCCCTTTTGAATTTCATTTTTCAGATTTTTGTTTGTAGTAGCGATAATCCTTACATTAACCTCAACTGGTTCGGTTCCGCCTAATCGCTCAAACCTTTGGTGCTCCACCAATCTTAATAATTTTGCTTGCGTAGTAAGGGTTAAATTATCGACTTCGTCTAAGAAAATTGTTCCTTCATCGGCGATTTCCAACAGTCCTTTCTTTTGGGATATTGCCCCAGTGAACGCACCTTTCTCATAACCGAAAAGTTCACTCTCAAATAGACCTTCCGGTATCATACAAGATATCACAACGAAAGGTTTATCGAACCGTTTACTTTTCAAGTGTATTTCCCTGGTCACAAGTTCTTTCCCGACGCCGCTTTCACCGGTTATCAAAATGGTTAAGTCGGTGCCGGCAATTTTTTTAATCAATTTACGAATTTCTCTTACCGGTTCCGAATTTCCGATAAATTCATAATCTTCCAATTCTCGAGCCGAATAAATTGCTTTCGGTTTATTAATTACGGTTTCGAAATAAGATATATTTTTTTCCAGTTCGACAATTCGCTTCTGCATTCTCTCTTTTTCAAGGGCGTTTCTTACCGTTAAAATGGTTTCTTCTCGGTCCAGGGGTTTTTTCAAGAAGTGATAAACCTCATTTAGGTTGGCAATGGAAGTGTATTTTGTGGTCCTATCATCGGTAATTATCACAACTGGTAAAGCCGGTTTTTCTTTAATCATTTCATTCAATATCTCTATTCTATTTAGATCCGGTAAATCAAGCAGGACAAGGTTCGGTTCATTCTCCCTTGTTTTCCCTATTGCTTCTTCCTGGTCACTTGTATCAAAAATCTCATAGTTTTCTGATGAAAGAATTTCCCTTAGCATCGATCGTAATTCTTTATCGTCACCGATAACAAGTATTTTTTCGCTCATTTCTTACTCAATATTGTTTATAATTACAAGACAATGCAACCATTATCAACGTTTAAGCTCCAATGGCTTGAAATCCTGCCCAGTAATAAGGGTGGGAAAACGGCTTTGATTTAGGGTCTTTCGAAGAAATTGCTACTTTTAAGGGTGAGATGTCTTTGACCGCCATCTTGACCGAGGACTCTAACTCTAATTCCTTGTCTTTTAATATTATTAATGCATCTTCCGCAGTTAACTCTTTTAGCCATAACTGAGCTTTTCTTAGCGCCTCGGACTTTTTTAATCCTTGTTTAAAGATGTATTCGTAAGTTTTAATCATAATAAAGGCGGTTGGGAAATCATTGATTGTCCAAAGGCTGGCAATTACCGTCGGTGCCCCGGCACACAAAAAACCGGTCTGCAGCCCGATATATTCATCCGCAATATCACGATAATCAGTCAACCCACTTTCACAAGCCGAAAGACAGACCAGCCAGCTTTTGTTTATCCTAACTTTTTCAAATATTTCCTCAAGCGTTAAATCCGAATCTTTGCCCAGACGCAGTCTTGAATTAAATGACGACCCTAAATCATAAATCCCATGGGTGGAAAGATGAATCACATCATAACTATCAGCGTTATTCACCAGGGCGCCTTTTGCTGCTTGTTTACAAAAGACTTCTTTACTATCAAATAATTTTGCTATCTCTTCTACTTCCCATTCCGAAAAGGCAAGTTCATAAGGCGGTGCCGGATTGGCGATGGCAAATAGACTGTCTTTTCTCCTGCCTGCTCTCTCCTCCCTACTCTCAGCCTCCCTTTTGTGACACAAATCAAGAATATTGCAATTGGGGGCATAATTTATGTCATAGTCTTCAATAAGATAATGTCTTTTAAATCGTTTTTCACCCTCTCCTCTATCCTCTCCCATCGATGGAGAGGAAATTTCCTTAAATCCCTCTCCCCTTGTGGGAGATGGATTGGGTGAGGGGTACTCTTCATAAAAACAGGCATGCAGTGGTAGAATATTAAGCGCTCGATTTGGAATTATTACAACCTTTTCACCTTTCTTTAATCTACTAAATACTTTACCCATCAATTCGTCGTATATGATTTTAAGCGTCTCATCCATTGTCTTAAACCAAGTTCCTTCTGCTTCCTTTATGGTTCTTCCTACTTCAACATATCCTTTTTCGGCACGGAGTCTATTCACATTCTCTTGCACCGATTTATAATTGGAATAGGCATGAATCCAGCCACTGACTGGTTTACTTGCCTGCCGAAGCCCATTGGGCGAAGGCAGGTCGCTTTCAAGTTTTAGAACCAGTTCTTCTAATCTTTTAGCATTAAACTCCGGAAATTCTAAAAGTTCAAAGCCATCCGTTCCCTCTCCTCTCCTCTCCCCATCAGTGGGAGAGGAAAAAGGTGAGGGACGGACAATAAACGCAAACGTTCCTTTTTCCGTAACCCTAAATAAGACCAAATTCTTTTGAATCCTTTCGACTAATTCTTGGATTTCCTTAAAATTCAAAGGTTCTGGTTTAAATCCTTTTTCTTCAATTCCTCTGCCCAGGATAAAATCAGAAACAGTTCTACCTTTCCCTCTTTCTGAATTTTCCAACGCCTCTTCTTTTTTCTCTAATTTCACATCACTTATAATCAGATTATCAAATATTGGTATATTATTTTTCCAATAACTTCTTTTATATTCGTTTGGGATATTCTCTCTTCTCATATTCTCCAAGATTTCAACCGCCTGTTTATAGTATCTCTCCGACTGCTCAAAATTCTCTCTATCTAAATAGGCTTCGCCCATATTACCGAGACAGATTTTCTTGTAATATATATTCCTGGTCTTTTCAAAGCCTTCTAATGCCTTATTATAATATTCAACCGACTTTTTAAAATCACCAAGCTTATCATAATCCGAGCCTAAAAACATATAGCATCTTGACTCGTTATCCCTATAACCATTCTCTATGTATATCTTTAATGATTTTTCCAGATATTCAATCGCCTTCTTACAATCACCAAGCGAATAATAAGCACAGCCTAAAGTTGCGTAGCATTTTGACTCTCCTGACTTATCACCAAGCTCTTTGAATATCTTCAATGATTTTTCACTATATTCAACCATTTTCTTAAAATCACCAAGCCCATAATAAGTACCGCCTAAATTTGCGTAGGAATCTGCCTCTCCTAACTTATCACCAATCTCTTTGAACATCTTTAATGATTTTTCATGATTCTCAATTGCCTTCTTACAATCACTAAGATTACGATAAGCTATCCCTAAATTATTATAGCATTTTGACTCTCCTGCCTTGTTATTAATCTCAATGAATATTCTTAATGCTTTGTTATGATACTCAATTGCCTTCTGAAAATCACCAAGACAATTATAAGTATTGCCAAATTCGCTATAACATTTGGCTTCTCCAGCTCTATTATTAAATTTAAGATAATATGCAAGTGCTTTGTCATAAATCTTTAAGGCTAATTTGAAATTAGAAATTTTGATAAGTCTATCACCAATCTCATAGAAATAATCGCCTTTATCTTTATCCGGCTTGTCGGTTTTCTCGATTTCCTTAATAAAATCATCCGGGTCGGGAAACTTTTGAACCATCTCCGAGACCCATTTAGCTAACTCGTCCATTTTATATCCTCTATCAAATCTTATAAATAACTTTCCAAATGTCAACCCCGTTAGAAATCTTGAGGCGATTATGGAATCCTTTATTCTCAAAGATAATTCCTCTCCGTTTTCCAAAATTTCTAACGGGGTCAAGGTTATAAAAAGGATAGCTAAAAACAGGGGGAAAAACACTGAATACACAGAGATTAAATTCTGTGACTTCAGTGCCCTCGGTGGTTGTTTTACACTCGTTATCTTGGGTAAATCAGTGAAATCTTGTGGTTTCATTCTTTTTTCGTGTTTATTTTGTTCTATGTTTACTTTTTCCTTCCATCCCTTCTCTCCTTCCTAATTAAGCGATTTGTCATAAAGGGGAAGGAGAAAAGGGTTAGTTTTAAATTATTTCTCAATAACTACCTTTTTTGTTAGCTCGTTCTTATTCATAATGATTCGTAAGATATAAATACCAGCCGGTAAATCATTAATCATAAATAATCCGGATTTGGTCGGATTCGAATTCGTCTGCGACTTTATCAACCCGCCGATAACATTGAACAGATTAATTGTTACTGATGCTGCGACTGGTAAGGTATAGCGAACTGTTGCTACTTTAATCACTGGGTTCGGTACAATCGTCAGATTGAATGAATTAGTCGTAACCGTTTTACTGGCGGTTCCTTCGCCGGTTGACTTAGGTAAGGTCAAGAAATCTGATAACGGTAAGCCGTGTCGGTAAAATTCGGGAGTGTTACTTCCCTTAGCAACATAGAAGTTATTACCCAGCATTGTAATACACCCGCCACCCTTCACTCGCTTACCACTACCGGTTGGAATATCCCAATCCGTTGCCGGTCCCATTTGCACAAATGTATCCTTCGCAATATCATACCGCCAGAATTCATCAGTATTACCACCTTTTATGAAGTAGATATTATTGTTACAGTAAACGAGTCCTGACCCTTCACCAATCTTTTTTCGCTTGCCATCCCGGTTAATAAAGAGTTTATAGTTATAACGTTTGAGTTCAGTCCAGATATTAGTTATCAGGTTATAGCGGAAAAGGTCGCCATAATTGCCTTTCATAACATAGACCAAAGAATCTCCGTCATAGCAAAGGCAAGAACCCTTCTTATAGCCGACCTTACCACTGGTGCCAGCAGTTGGTTTAGTCGGAGTGGGTGTCCAGGTATTAGTCAGAATATTGTAGAGATAGAACTCATCGGTTTTAGAACCTTTCATCGCAAAGATATAATCCGTGCCATTAATATTAACTCCAACCAGTCCAGAAGCATCTTTGGGATTCTTAGCTCCAGTAGTAATATTAGCCAGTTTATGCCAGCCGATACTTTCAGTTGGGAAGGTTTTATAAGCCCAGAAACCAGGGGTATTATTACCTCTCAGCATAAAAAGCGAATTGCCCGAACCAGCTATTGCAGCGCCTTTTTTTGGATTTTTGCCATCACCGGCTTCTTTGCTGCCTAAAGGCATGGAATCACTGGTCCAGGTCCCCAAACCAGCATCTGGCGTATAAATATTGAAATCCTTGGTATTAGATGCTTTCAGGAAATAGATTTTGTCATTAAGTCCAGCCATGCAGCTTCCGCCCTTCGGTTTCTTACCGGATGGTGCGGTTGAGATATCTGCCACTCGTAGCCACCCGGCTTCGGTTACGATGAAACTATTTAGGGCAGTGTCATTTTCCGGATTATTGTCGCCAGCAAGTTCAACCCGAACAACTGTATTGTAAGAGCCAGCGATTGCGCTCCAGAGATTAAATTCAATTACCGAATCTCGACTTGCTTCGACCGTGACCAGTGTATCATCATAATAGATTGTATCAGTGGCAGAAATAAAACGGCAATGGACCGGGAAAGTTTCGGTAGTAGTGCCATAATTTTCAACTCTGGCTCGGGGTGTTATAGTTGTTCCCGATATTATATTACCAACCGGTGCAAGGATTTCAGCTGCGCCGACATCTCTTACTTGAACCGTAACTGCACCGGAAAGTGTATCATTGTTATGTTTGGCATCACCTACCATATAAGTGCTGCAACGAGTAGTATAATTTCCTCGAACCGGGTTCCAAGCTGGGAAATTTACGGTATCCTCTATTCCTGCGTCAAGTGTTTTAGTCCGGGTCTGACTATAAACCGCGCCAATTTTAAAGGTAACAAAGAAGGAACGAGTATTGGTACCAAAATTCTTTGCTCGAGCTTGGGGAATGATTGGACTGATGGTATCAATAGTACCAGAGGGGGTATTAATCTGAGTAACCCCGATATCTTGCACTTGAACCGTAACCGAACCAGAAAGGGTATCATTGTTATGATTCACATCTCCGGCTAGATAAGTACTGCAACGGGTAGCATAGGTTCCTCGAACCGGATACCAGGCTGGAAAATTAACCGTATCTTCAATCCCAGAGCTCAGAGTCTTAGACCTGGTCTGGGTATAAGATGTGCCGATTCGGAATGTGACATTAAAAGTTTCCGTATTAGTACCGTAATTCTTCACCTGACCTTGAGGGATGATTGGACCGGTCGAATCAATCGTTCCAGTCGGAGCGATGATTTGAGTGACACCAACATCCAAGACCCTTACTAATACCGTTGTTGTCTTCTTATCATTAACAGGAAAACTATCACCGGTTAATTCGGTCGAACAGGAAACCGCAAAGGTCCCAGTATTATTAGCGGTCCAGTTTGGGTAAGTGAGATATTGATAAGTACCAGGGAGATGGTTGGTAACCGTTGCGGTATTATTATAGGAAGCACCGATTTTCATCCGCACTGAATAACTCTGGGTCACTGTGCCATAGTTATAAACCGAGCAGGCAGGAGTGACAACTGTGCCTGAATCAATTATGCCGGTTGGCGCAACAATCTTTGCGCACCCGACATCGTTCGGATATTGATGCTGATAATATTTTATTGTCGCATAGTCATAACCAGTACCAGAACCAGCACTATATCCGCTGATATAAACATTATTTGAATTATCTATTGCAATCGCAAGCGCATAATCAGAACCATTTCCCGGTCCATTATAACTTGTTAGCCACACCGTATCGCCGCTGGAATTATATTTGATGGTCTTATAGTCACCATCGCTGATTCCGGTCACATAAACATAACCGGAATTATCTACCGCAATGGAATACGCCCAATCTACACCATTTCCATCATATCTTCTTACCCAAACCGTATCACCACTGGAATTATACTTGATTGTCGCATAGTCATAATAACCATTTGAACCATCACTAGAACCGGTCACATAAACATTACCTGAATTATCAACTGTAATATCATACGCCACGTCTGAACCATTGTCCGGTCCGTTATATCTTCTTACCCAAACCGTATCACCACTGGAATTATATTTGATTGTTGCATAGTCTAAACCAGAACCTGAACCAGCACTACGACCGGTCACATAAATATTACCTGAATTATCAACTGTAATATCATACGCCGCGTCTAAACCATTTCCAGGTCCGTTATATCTTCTTATCCAAACCGTATCACCACTGGAATTATACTTGATTGTCGCAATATCGACGTCAGTGCCTGAACCAGTGCTATAACCGGTCACATAAACATTACCTGAATTATCTACCGCTATCGCATTACCATAATCCGTACTATTTCCCGGTCCGTTATATCTTCTCAGCCACGCTGTATCGCCATTAGAATTATATTTGATTGTCGCATAGTCATAACTAGTACCTGAGCCAGGACTTCGACCGGTAACATAAACATTACCTGAATTATCAACCGCCAACGCCAGTGCAACATCTGAACCATTTCCCGGTCCGTTATATCTTCTTACCCATGCGGTATCTACTTGCGAATATAAGAGAACAGGAAAAAGCGCACAGAAAGCGGTAAGAAGTAAAAATAAAGTTTTATTGCGTTTCATTTTAACCTCCTATCTGGTTAATGCCATTTAGAGTTTTTGTATAATTTCAAGGGTTATGGTGCGGGTCTCGTTTGTGATTTTTTACCACCCTTTGTATTTTCAAATTTAACAAAAAACCTCTAAATGTCAACTCCGTTAGATGAATTTTTATCATTAATTTATAACTCGTTCTTTTTCCATACGACAAATTATGCTGCACGAAATGTGCCAGAAACGGCATTAATGATTGATATGTAATTACCTATAAATCAATAGCTTATAACTATAAAAATTTATTAGAGTGCATGAAGCCCTATAAATGTGGTCTTTTTAACACTGTGAAAATTGACAAAATTGACACGTTCAATAATTCTGTAATTAAATTCTTAATCTGTTTCAAAATTCGAAATTCGGATTTCAGAATTTAAAGGGTAGGGGTCTGCCTACGAGCCAGCCTCCCCAGGTAGCTTAGGGGGCAGCCCCCCAGCCAACTCCCGAGCCAACTTCCCAGCCAGCCTACCAGTCAGCTTCCGAGCCGGCTTAGGAGCCAGCCTACCAGCCTGCCTACGAGCCGGCTTAGGAGCCAACCTACCAACCAGCCTGGGAGCCGGCTTAGGAACCAACCTGGGAGGCAACCTACGAGGCGACCTCCCAAGCCACCTACCAAGCCACCTCCTAGGCGATACCCCCCCTCTGAGCGATTTTTGACGTAATGTTTTCAGATTCCAAGATTTATAAGAAAAAATCGGTCAAAAAAAGGTTGATTTATATTACAACTTTCTCCTGACCTAAAATTATCAATTTTCAAATCCCAATTTTCAATTTATGTTCCCCTTCACCCTTTCCTCTCACACAAGGGGAGATGTTTTCTTTCTGTGTTCATCCGTGTTTATCTGTGGTTAAAATTCTTCTCTGCTGTCTCCGTTATCTCTGTGGTTAATTTCATCTTGTTTCAGTGTCCTCAGTGGGGAAATTTCTTTTTCTCTGGTTGACAAAGTAGAATTCCAGATTAAAATGATTTTTAAATAGAGAAGGAAAGAGTTGCTTTTGAAAATAAAACGGATTTATGACAAATCCGATAAGACTGATGGTTATCGGATATTAGTTGACCGGCTTTGGCCACGTGGATTAACCAAGGAAAAAGCTAAGGTTGATTTGTGGTTAAAAGATATTGCCCCAAGCAATGAATTGCGCAAATGGTATGCTCATGATCCCAGTAAATGGCGTGAATTCAAAAGACAATATTTTAAAGAATTGAAAAATAATCAAGAAGCGATTGATTTGATTCAGAAACAGAAGGGAATTGTAACCTTACTTTTTGGGTCAAAAGAGGAAAAATTTAATAATGCGATTGCCTTAAAAGAATATTTGGTAACTAAATGAATAACCACAAAAAGGAGATATAAAATGAAACAAAAAACAACCATCATCGGATTAACAGCTCTAACCGCTATCGTTATCGGTAGCTTGCTTCTAATCCCACGAATTGCCCGTGCCCATTGCGATACGATGGACGGTCCAATCGTAATAACCGCTATGAAAGCACTCGAAAAAGGTGATGTAACACCGGTTCTCAAATGGGTGAAGAAAGATAACGAAGAAGAGGTTCGAGCCCTATTTAAAAAAGCAGTAGCGACCAGAAAAAAGGGCAAAGAAGCAAAGGAACTGGCTGATATGTATTTCTTCGAAACCTTGGTGAGACTACACCGAGCCGGTGAGGGCGCTCTTTACGACGGTCTCAAACCGGCAGGAACTACTGCGCATATTGTAGCGAGGAGTGACAAAGCGTTGGAGACTGGTTCGGTTGATGAGCTTATTAACCATCTGTCAATTGTCATGGGGAATGGAATCCGTAAATATTTTGAAAATGTGGTTGAAAAAAAGAAGCATGCGGATGAAAGTGTTGAAGCGGGCAGAGAATATGTTGAAGCTTACGTCGAGTATGTTCATTATGTCGAACGGGTGCATGACGGCATTATCAGCATGGCTGGTCCTCATGAAGAACCAACCGAGAAAGAGTAAACCGAAAGCTACATAATTACCGAAAGGTATAATTTATTTGGTTGGTTACTTAGCTTCAAATAAAGGATGAAAGGAATGGATAAAACGGTTGAATGGCTTCTGACCGGTGACCCATGGGTGGTTTACCGGACCAGAATTGATTTATTAAACCAACCGGAAAAAGATTCGGAAGTACTCAAAGCCCGAAAAGAAATGATAGGTCATCCCAAAATTCAGAGGGTATTAAAAGAATTAACCAATTGGCCCGGGGTTGTTTTAGCCAGTCATCGAAGCGCCAATCAATCGTTCCATAAATTATCGTTTATGGCTGATTTGGGTTTAAGAAAAGGCGACGCTCAGATTAAACAGATAACCAAGAAGATATTGGCTCATCAATCCGAAGAAGGTCCGTTCCAATTGTCGATGAATATTTCAAAAAATTATGGCGGCACCGGCAAGGATATTTGGGCTTGGGCGTTATGTGATGCACCGGTAATTGTATATTCTTTAATCAAATTTGGCTGGGCAAAGGACAAAAAAGTCAAAAAGGCGATTGATTATCTCGCTGGTTTAATTCAAGATAATGGCTGGCGCTGTGTGGTGTCAAAAGAATTGGGTAAATTCCGCGGTCCGGGTAGAAAAGACGACCCGTGCCCGTATGCTACGCTGGTCATGCTAAAAATGCTTTCCCATTTACCGGAATATCAAAATAGTCCAGCCGTTCATACCGGGGCGGAAAGTCTTTTACACTTATTGCAAAAAAGTAAAGAGGTGCATCCCTATATGTTTTATATGGGAACCGATTTTAGAAAAATCAAAGCGCCGCTAATCTGGTATGACCTTTTGCACGTTTTGGATGTACTTACTATGCTCCCTTGGTTAAAAAAAGATGCTCGATTGAAAGAGATGATAAAAATTCTTAAATCAAAAGAGACTAAGGATGGCAGATTTATTCCGGAATCCGAATACAAGGTTTGGAAAGACTGGGACTTTGGTCAGAAAAAAGAACCATCGCGTTGGATTACGCTATTGGCAAAGCGAATAATCAAAAGAGTAGAGGCATAGAGCCACTTAATTATAGGGTCGTCAGCTATTCCTCGGTAAATAGATTGTTTTTAAAATTGTCTAAGTTATTGACAATCTGCCTAAAACTGAATATATTGCTTCAATGAAACGGGTAAGAGAGATTTCAGAATTGAATATGAGAAGTATCCCTCGGATTGTCCAAAATATTCTTCATTGGTGAATGGTGGGAATAAGCCTATAAAGAGAAAGTTATTTAGATAATGACTACGATGCAATCTTTTCTCCGCTTGGCGGCAAGGGCTATTTGCCGTAAAAGGTTGCTCTTTCTCAAGCAAACAAGTCTCATTCTTGGATCTTGTCTTTTTCTCGCCTGTGTAAGAACTACTACTATGGCAACGATTTCTGCCCAACAAAGAGATGCCATTCAAACCCGGGTATTCAAAGCGCCTTTTTATAAAGTTTTTAGAGCTGTTTTTGTCTCTTTAGAAGAAGCCGGTTATTCTGTTGAAAGCGCCACTTTGGAAAAGGGTATAATAACAACCGATTGGAAAAAAGGGATTGAAGAACCAAATGATGCATTCTTCTTACATGAATTCGGCTATGAAAATATCCGGCGTCGAATAACGGTCAACTTAACGAGTGTGAGTGAAAAATCAACCAGAGTTAAAATTCAGGGTTTAACTCAATTCGGTGATGATTATAATGGTTGGCAAGGGGGAGCAGAGGATATGCCGGTTGAGGCAGTCAACAAGAGCTGTCAAAAATACTTTAAAGCGATTCAACAGAAATTGAGTTCGAGTAAATCAAATTAATATTTAGGTAAAGTTATTTTTTATCTCTTACCAAATATCCCCTTTGCTTTTCAAGGAAAGTAAGTTGAGTTTGGATGTTTTTTATTTCATATTTTCGTAAATTTAGTTGGTATTTTTCTTAGAATAACTTTTTTATATCGGATAGTTTCATTTATGTCAACACTAGCCCCACATTCACGGCAAAAAATTCTATATTCTTCTTCTGTAAATTCTGATTTAATAACTTCAAAATTCCCATCTACAAATTTCAAAAGGTCGTAACGGTTGGGCATCGTTACAAACTCTTCTGAGTTACAACTTGGACATCTAATGTTTGGTGCTGGCTGCATATAACACCTCCCTTATCATATTTTATTTTGCTTACAAAATATCAGGGGAATTATTAATTATTCTTCTCCTGTTATTTTTTATACCGGCATTTTTCACGAGTTAGGACATTAATCCACCACCACCTTCATCAATTTGAGTTTTTGCGCTTTCCCAACCCGTTTGACCCAAAATACTTATGGATTTTGGTGGATTTAATTTTCTAAATATTTTACCTTTTGGCTGACAAACAATTTCAAATGGGCATTCTTTAATACCAGGAAGCAAAGGGTTGTCGCCTAAAACAAAGATGGATTGCTCTATTACGATATACCCCTCACTATCGGTGCAAGGAAGTATTTTGTCAATAACATGGGCTTTATTTTTAATCTTGTTTTTATAACATATTTGGCAGGTCTTATTTCTGCCAGAATGCCATTTGAAAGTATGCTTTTTGGTTTCACATTCAAAAATACATAAAGACTCTTTACAAAAATCCTTTCCTATTACTCTATAAACAAAATAGTCAATTAAACAAGGACTCTCAATGCACTCCTTAGGATATTTATGACTCCAAATTTTCCATACCTTTCGCCAAGCCAACGCATTCATCTGATCAATTAACCCATATTGATAGCAAAAAATATCCAAGAAACTACTAATCAAAACAATGTCTGTTTTTAGAATGCGACTTCTTAATGCGACTTTAGTAGTATTGATATCGCTGGCGACATCAATCTTATCAAATTTCTTTGGCTTCGTCCAAACTCCTAAAACAACCATGTCTCTTAGAAACATATCGGTCTTTTTATTCCCAAAACCAGACCCGCGGTTACCTATTAAAAGATTTCGTACCTTCTCAATATCATTATTGCAAAATGACAGAAAATCATAAGGTTCAATTTTGTTGTTTATTAGAATTTGTGATGCAGTGATTGCATATTTAACACGTTTATCGTTTTGTGATAATCCAGTAATTCCAATATTCTTTAGAAAATCTTCCGGGTTCTGATTGATATTTTTTATATCAAATATACTCGGGTCTTCTCTATATTTTTCAAATAGATTTTCAAAATCTCTGGTACCTCTAAAATCCTGATTTGCTGAAAAATATCTTATTAGGCAAATTTCTTTTGGGGTCAAAGAAAATGTATTATATAATTCATAAAAAGGCTTTGCTTTAAATTTGATAAATATATCGTGCAAAACATCTGCTACAAGAGCGCATTGATTTTCATCAATCTGTGGGTTTAATATTTCTTTATGGTATTGTTCCCAGAACTTATGAAATTCAGAAAAATACTCAAATTCATCATCTAAGATATTTGTATAGCCGATACCTTCATAGTTGGTGTAAAAATATTCGTTAATTTTTGAAATTATAAATTTGATTTCATTTATAGTTAAATCTCGTGATAATGAAATATTGGAGTTGTCTAACAATGTCTTAAAAAATGAATTAAAGGTATTCATAATGTGAACCCAAATATTCTTTCCATCTCTTTTTGATGCCTTTGCTCCATCTTTAATCGTTCCCTCATTCTTTGGGTTACTTTTGCATCCTTTTTCTTTTTCACTATTACATCAATATATTTAAATCCTGCTCTTTCGGCTAATGTTAATCTATGGCGTCCATCTAAAAGGTAATAATTCTCATCAACTACAATTGAGTCCCATGCGTCTTCATAAAAATTATTTATCATATATGTCACATCATTATCATTGGCTTCATTAGGAAAGTCCTTACCCACTTTAATTTTTCTAACAGAAATTTTATCCATAGGAATCCAGTCCCATAAATCATCTATTTTGGAAAGGTTAGAATATGTTTCTTTCCAGTTAGTAGTTGCAGGGATATAAACTTTTTCTAATAGATTCCTTAATTTCATTTTCATATCAACCCTACACCCTTTTATAAATTAAAAGATACTGATGAGCAATATTTAAATTTAATGCCTTACGTATTTTAAAATTATCCTTGTGGTTTTCAATGGTAACAACAACAATCTCTTTCAACAAAAAATCTGGAAAACTTATTGAATCAATTATACGCTTTGCCAAAGGTTCTATATATTCACATACTCTTATATCTTTAGTTTGAATAACGTAATAACCACTCTTATTTATAAAGGGTAATTCGTTTTGTATAATATCTCTTAATTGGTCTATATATAAATCTACATCCCTCATAGTGTATTCTTTGCCATTTAGACATGAAGATTTGATAAATAACAGGTTTCTCTTTTTTTGAGAGGAAATAGATAATGTTTTCCCCGGATCTGAATTAATATTAATTACTTTATAACCACCTTCTTCAGAATATCGGTCAATAACATTTTTATTTAACAATCTTTCTAAATTATTCTCTGAAAAGATCCATACAGTTGTAGTTTCTAACTCATCCAATTTTTTCTTAAGTAAAGGTCTTTCTGAATACGGATTGAATAATCCATATCCTGCAAATTCCTCTTTAACCTCCATTGCTTTTTCTTCTGGCTTTTCAAAGATAGGTAGGTATTCATGTCCAAGTAATAGAAAATTAAATTTAATGCTATTCGTATACCAAAAACCAGTTGTTTTGCAGTTATGCTGGCGTTTGATAATAAGTTCTTTTAATTTAAAACCCGCATTCAGATAAACATTTATTAATTTAAATCCCAGAGGTATTACATTCTTATGTCTTCTCATATCACCGATAAGTATTGCACATTGTCTCGCTGGTTTTAGTATCCTAAAACTCTCCTTTGCAACTTTTTCCATTTCTTTTAAGAATTGCTCAATCTCTAAAAAAGACAAATCGCCAATTTTGTTGTCAGTATAATGAATTATATTTGTATATGGTGGATGGGCACAGATTAAGTCAATAGAATTATCCTTTAGAAATGATAAATCTCTCGCATCGCCGACTAAAAACTCCGATTCAAAAGCATTATCATACCTAAAATTTATATTCTTTTTTGCTAATTTTATTGCTTCTTTATTTATATCAAGTGCAATACATTTTCTTTTTAACAACTTTGACTCAACAGCGGTTGTTCCTGCGCCACAGAAATAATCCAGCACGGTTTCACCGGGCTTGGAATATTTAAGGATAATATTGCGGGGAATATAAGGCGACCAATTGCCCCGATATTCTCCACTATGGGTTGCCCAATTTCCACGACTCTTAAAACTCCAAACCGTTGTTTGCTCTTCTTTAAAATTTTCAGGAGTTAAAGTTTTTATCTTTTTGGATATTTTTAGACGACTTATATTAACTCCTTGCTTTTGGGTAATTAATCGTTCAAGATATCGAAAAGTTATCCCGTATTTCTGACCGAGCTCTGTGTCAAGGATACCTTTATATTTATCAGCCAATATGGCGTTATCAAGTTCTGCTTTAGAGTGATTATTTTTAAAATGAGCCGCTAATGTGTTTTTACAAACAGTACTACACAACGGACAAGTAAAAGAATCGCTAACGGATAATTTCTTCGTAGAATACAAGGTAATATCTTCTTTAATATGATTAGTCATTTCGAACGATATCTCATAACCTTTGTGACATCAAAGGGATTGCCAAATTTATATTTTTTACTAAGTTGTTTTACTATGGTATTATCAAAGGTAAAATCTTTCTTATTTTGGCACATCTTAAAGATTTCTGCAATAACTTCTTGTTTAGTTCCCATATTTATTTCTCAATAATTTTAAATACTTTGCTATCCACCACCATTTTGGGATAAATCTCGAACACTAAATTCCTCCGGTTCACAATTTGGATTTTATTCATTTCCAATCTATTGTCAAGCATCTGACTTTTATATGAAATTATCGAGTCCAACTTTCTGCCTAAAGCGGATAGACAGTTCAATAAGTTTCCTCTTAAGTAATCTTCTAAGTTAAATTCTTATGTAGCTCCCCCAATAGAGGTCAGCACCCTAACTGACTCCGTAGATTGCCTCCGAAAAAGTCGTGCACAGTGGATAGTGCATAGCGGCTGGTGAAGATAGATAAGAGAGACGGTGCTGGGCTGAAAAATCCTCCTGAGGGAAAATTTCACTTAAATCACCGATTAGAAAGCAGCCCAGAGAGGGTCCCCAAAAGCTACCTCCTTGCCCACTCCCTAACCTACCTCCCAGCTAACTTCCTAATCAGCTTCCCAGCCCGCTCCCTAACCAACCTCCGAGCCGACTTATGAGGCAATCCCATAGGCTATTCCGTGAACCGTCCAAAGGGTTACCTACGAGGCTAGCCCGGAGGCTACCCCCTAAGCCGCTCCCTATACCGTATAGGAGGTAGCATAGGGCTAGGGTTAGGCTAGCCCCTACCGGCTTGTCAATACAACCTTTTAGCAGTAAAATCAATGGGTTACATAAAAGATTAAAAAAATTAAGGTTAAAGTGGCAAAATATTAATAATTTTAATGTCTCTCTTTGAGAGAAAGACTGCTCCCTTAATCACTACCCAAGGTGATAGCATCACCTGAAGCAATTTTTAATGTAAGATTTTAAATTTTCAAATACTTAGGAGAAATTTTGGCTTGATTTTTATTCTATTTATAAATAGAATCATTTACACTGTCTACTTTTACTGATTATTTAATAATGATAAATTCTTGTAACTAAACTTCAAAAAAAGCGTCTAATTAGTTATAGAAGTGATTCAAAAATATTTTGATTCGGGTTTTTACATAAAGTTGGGTTTTTTTATTATTTTTTAGTTGTGAGATAAAAAGGAGGAAAAATCATGAAGAAAATATCACTTCGCCTGGTTGGTGCAATCATCGCACCCGCCGTAATCATCGCCTTCCTGGTTGGACTTTTCATTGCCGGCGCGGCAATGTTTGGTCAGAAGGCAGAAATGCAAAAAACATCCGGTCCACCCGAATCGGGTCTCTCGACCCGAGAAGGGTCGATTCGACCAGTCCAAACCTCAAAATCTGAGGCATTATCGCTAGCCGGGTCAACCGAAGAGAGTCCTTTTGCTAAAGTAGCAAGCGTTGTCAGCCCGGCGGTCGTTAACATTTCAACTGAGAAAAAAATTACCGTTAACGCCCATGGCTCTGACTTTGGTCCATTTGAGAATTTGTTCCGTGATTTCTTTAGAAATGCACCCCAGCAAGAACCGATACAGCGTCGGACTTCAACTTTAGGCTCCGGCGTAATTGTCGATGCCCGAGGCTATATCTTAACCAATAACCATGTGATTGATAAATATGACAAAATCGTTGTGAAACTTTCCGACAATACCGAATTTACCAGTAATAAAGTTAAATTGATTGGTCGAGATTCCAAAACTGATTTAGCCGTGTTAAAAATCGAATCGGATAAATCTCTGCCGTTTGCCGAAATGGGTAATTCGGATGAAATAAGAATCGGTGACTGGGCAATTGCGATTGGTAATCCCTTTGGTTTACAAGGAACCGTAACGGTCGGTGTTATCAGCGCTAAAGGTCGTTCGGGCATTCCTTTGCCGGAAGGACCGAGCTACCAGGATTTTATCCAGACCGATGCTTCAATCAACCCGGGCAATTCGGGTGGACCATTGGTCGATATTAAAGGCGAAGTGATTGGTATCAACACGGCAATTCGTTCACCGGTGGGAGCCAATGTCGGAATCGGTTTTGCCACACCAATTAATTTAGCCAGACGCATTTTTGATGAACTGGTCACAAAAGGAAAAGTGACCAGAGGTTATTTAGGAGTAGCGCCGCAGGAGATTACGAATGAGATGAGAGATGCGATGAACTTATCGGAATCGGGTGGAGTTTTAATTCGCGATGTGGTGAGTGGAACACCGGCGGAAAAGGCGGGATTAAAGCCGGGCGATGTAATTACGAAATTTGATGGCAAGCCGATAACCGGGGTTGAGCAATTCCGGGAAATTGTGGCAGAAGTTAAGCCGGGAACAACCGTCTCAATCGAATTTATTCGGGATAGTGAACATAAAACAATAAACGTTAAATTGCAGGAATTACCCGAGGAAGTGGCAACTGCACCCGGAACAAAGAGCGAAGAGAAAAAGTGGTTGGGTCTTGGCGTGCGTGACTTGGAACGAACCGAAAAGAAAGAACTTGGTGTCGAACAAGGTGTTATGGTTGATGCAGTGGATGGAGGTAGCCCAGCTGAGGAAGCCGGAATTCAAGAAGGCGACGTGATTATCAAGGTTAGCCGGCAATCGGTCACCGACGAAAACGATTTTAATCGTATCGCACGCAAGCTTAGTAATACCAAGAAACCGGTACTTTTCCAAGTGAAACGGGATAAAAGCACTTACTTTATCGCGGTGAAACCGGATTAGAAATTGTAGCAAATTAAAGCCCTAATCAAGCGATAAGAAACCACCGATTAACCACAGAGGACACTGAAGTAACCGAATTTATTTCTTCGGTCTCTACGTCTTTCGTGGTTTTACAAAAATCTGTATTCACCTCACGAAGTAACGTTTCTTTCACTCTGTCCTTCTTTCGGTGTTTATCTGTGTTCACCTGTGGTTACATCTGGATTCAGGATTTATATCAATAAATCCCAACCAAAGATGAATTTTACGGCAATGGTAGTAGATGTCCTAAAAAGTATCCCTCATGGAAAAGTTGCGACCTATGGACAAATTGCGACGCTGGCAGGAAATCGTTTTGGTGCGCGGCAGGTGGTCTGGATATTGAATTCATTGTCCGAAAAAGAGAAGCTTCCCTGGCACCGGGTTATTAATAGTCAGGGTAGGATATCATTAAAACGAGGTGCTGGTTATGAACATCAAAAGAAATTATTGTTAGAAGAGGGGATTAAATTTGACAAAGCTGATAAAATTAATTTTAAATTATTCCTCTGGCAACCAAAATTATTTTCGCGGGCTTGAATAAATTTCTCTTTTCTTTACAATCTTAGCTGACAACTTACCTTAATTTTAGCCGCCCGTAAACGGATTAAATAAAAAGGAGTATTGATTTATGGAAAAGAGAATTGATTACACCAATATTCTTAACCAGTCATTAAAAGTTTTCTTTACCGACGCGTTAAAAGTCAGTTTAACCAATCCAGCTCAGGCATATTTCTTTTATAAAACCGTTCGCTGGCAGCAACGAGCCGCTAAAACAAGAACGAATTGGGAAGAACAAGGGGTTCATATCCCGCCGATTATTATTTTCAGTATTACCAATCGGTGTAATCTCAAATGTAAGGGTTGTTATCACTGGGCTTTGCGTGAAACATCAGAACCGGAAATGAGTTCCGAGAAAATGAGAAGTGTTATTGCCGAAGCAAAAGAACTCGGTATCTCATTTATGACGCTGGCAGGCGGTGAGCCATTCGTCCGGAAAGAGATTTTGGCTATTACCAAAGATTTCCCCGAAATTATTTTCTTGATATTCACTAATGGACTATTAATTAATGATGAATTGCTCGGAAAGTTAAAGAAGCAGAAGAACGTTGTGCCGGTAATCAGCCTCGAAGGTTACGAAGAAGATACCGATATGCGGAGAGGTAAAGGCGTTTTTGACCGTCTGGAAAAAATTATCAATAGTTTAAAGCAGAATAATATTTTCTATAGTGTTTCTATCACCGTAACTAAACAGACTTTTGATTTGGTGACCAGTGAGGAGTTTGTTAAAAATTTAGTTGATTTGGGATGTAAATTGTTATTCTTCGTCGAATATACGCCAATCAAAGAAGGCACTGAGAACTGGATAATTACCGATGAACAAAGGGATAATCTAATGAAGCTGGTAAAATCATTTCGTTCTAAATACCGGGCGCTTTTTATATCGGTTCCCGGCGACGAAGAGGAGATTGGCGGTTGCTTGTCAGCCGGTCGCGGTTTTGTCCATATCAGTGCTGATGGTAATGTCGAGCCCTGTCCATTCGCCCCTTATTCCGATACCAATTTAAGAGAGATGTCACTCAAAAATGCCCTGCAATCTAAGTTCTTAAAATCAATTCGGGAGAGCCGCGAGCATCTCAGCGAGACCGAAGGGGGCTGTGCTTTATGGGTGAAGCGGGAATGGGTTCGTTCAATGTTTAACCAAGAAAGATAACAATAATGAGTATCAAAAAGCTTTTAGCTGAAATCAGAAAGTTTTATACTGATAATGCTGATGAGGAAATTGTTAAAAAATATGCTAAGTTTTTTGTCGAAGGTTATGATCCTTACGGGGTTGACCCGAAATTGATGGTTCCCCAGCGAGAATTATGGCTAAATAAATATAAAGATGAATTAGGGTTTGAGGGATTTCTAAAATTAGGGGATATTTTACTAAAAAGTGGAAAATACGAAGAGGCATTTACCGCTTTCTTTTTCGCCAAATCCTTTGCTGACCAATTTAGCTCAAAGACTTTAGAAAAATTTGGCAAGTGGCTTGAATCTGACATTGAAAACTGGGCGCATACCGATAGTCTTTGCGGTGATGTTTTACCTAAATTTATTTTAAAGAATATTGTGTCTTTAGATGCTTTTTCTGACTGGCGAAAGTCGGATTCCAAGTGGAAAAGACGGGCGGTACCAGTGACAATGATAAAACTTCTTAAAACTCAAATGCCGATTAAGTCGCTGCTCGATTTTATTGACCCGCTAATGTTAGATGAAGAGAAAGTCGTTCATCAAGGGTGGGTTGGTTTCTGAGAGAAACCTGGAAGATATATCCGAAACCAGTAGAAGCGTTTCTGCTTAAATGGAAAGATAAATATGCTCGGTTGATAATTCAGTACGCCACCGAAAAAATGTCGGCAAAAGAGAAATTAAGATTCAGGAAAAGCAAGTAACTTATCAAAATTTCCCTCCCTTTTTGAACTTGTGCCAAAAGTAGCAGTGCGATTCACCCCGCCCCTTTATCAATAGGGCGAACAATGAGCAAGTCCATAAATTCCAAAAGAGGCGGGGTTCATCGCACACAATATATGGTGTCGGATAAATCCGACCACTACTATTGACTATCTCGGTAGTATAATTTATTTTCGGGGTTGATTTTTATTTTTATTTCATTACTGTGTTTATCCGTGTTCATCTATGGTTAACCTTGAAAGGAGTTTTTAATGAGCGAACAAGAAATACCGATACATTATGTTTGTACCCAGGAAAAAGCACAGGAATTGATAAATAAACATAATAAGTTTTGGGTTAGTAATTGTGGCTGTCGGGAAGGTAAGGGTAGTTGTAAGCGTTCTCGAATGGATATCTGTCTGTTTTGGGTAGAACACGACCAGGGAAGCGGCTCGGGTAAGAAAACTGCAACCAAGGCAGAGGTCGATGCGATAATGAAATTAGCTAAAGAGGCGAACTTAGTCACTCGTCCATTTCGGAATGAAGCACGGACCGATACTGATGGAGTCTGTTTTTGCTGTGATTGCTGCTGTGGTTACTTCGAGCCAGGCAATACTTATACCTGTGACAAAGGCGAACTTATTGAGAAAACCACTATGGATGATTGCACCCACTGCGGTCAATGTGAAACAGCCTGTTATTTCAAAGCCCGTATTATGAAGGATGACAAACTAGTCGTCGAACGTGATAATTGCTATGGCTGTGGTCTTTGTGTTGACGCCTGCCCGGTCGGGTGTATTGAATTGACTAAAAGAACCTGAACAAAAGAAGCCAGCGAAGTCATAGAATTTCAATAACCACAGATTGACACAAATGACACAGAAGAATTTAACCGCAGAGACCGTGTAGAAAGTTGAGAAAAGAAAGATATTTGACAACGGAGAACACCGAGGTCACTGAAATTGTAGGGCAACCCTTTAGGGTTGCATTAAGCAAGGCTAAAGCCTTGCCCTACTATTTAGCCGATAGCTTATTGTAGGAGTAATTATTATGAAAAATAACATGAGACCTTCGCAACACGGCGTGAAGGAAACAATTAAAGGCAAATACCCAAACGAAACCTTAAAGCTTCTGATTGAACGAGCCAGTTTACGGAATTTTTCGGATAAGAAAATTCCGCGGCGGGTTTTGCAATATATTCTAGAAGCCGGAATTCATTCACCAACCGGTGGTAATTTGCAACCCTATTCGATAATCAAAATCGAAAAAACCACTGCCAAAAAGAAGCTTGCTAAACTAGCCAATCAGGGTTTCATCGCTAAAGCTCCGGTTAACTTGATTTTTTGTATTGATTTGCATCGGTTGGAACGATGGGCAAAGCTGGAAATAGCACCGTTCACCGCCACCAGTGCTTTTCGCCATTTCTGGATATCATTTCAGGATACCATAATCTGTGCCCAGAATATTTGCACGGCAGCGGATTCATTAGGATTGGGTTCGGTTTATATTGGTACTTCACTTGAATTCGTTCCTCAACTGCGCAAAATGCTTAAACTTCCTAAAGGAGTATTTCCCGTAGTTCTACTTTGTTTGGGTTATCCCAAAAAGTCACCTCTACCTCGCAAGAAATTCGGAGTCGATGTAATGGTCCATAATGAAAGATATCGGGAATTGTCGGACAAGCAACTCCTGGGCGCATTTAATGAGAAATACCAGGGTATAAAAGTAGAGGCGGTTAAAGAACGGCTCAAGATGATTGAAAAGGTTTGTCGAGAGGTCGCGGGAGAAAAATTTGCCAAGAAATGTCTGGCTAAGATTAAAAAGAATGGTTTCATATCAATGGCACAACTATATTTCGGTCTGCACTATGTCGCCAATATGATGCCTAAAAATAACGAAACCTTTCTTAAACAAATGGAGCAATTAGGGTTCAACTGGTTCAAGAAATACCGTCCTTTAAAAGATAAAATAAAATAGTAATGAATAAAGGTAGGGGCTACCTTTTATATCTATTAATGTTGGTTGGGCACATTGCTCATATTTTTGAGGAGATATGGGGACGATTCTGGCTAATTAATTTGGTTGGCGGACTCGGTTGGTTTTTGTTATTAAACTGGGTGCTTTTCTGTATTCCAGTTGCTTTATTCTATTTTGTCTTGTTAGGCAAACGCTGGGCTTATTATCTGGGTATTTTATATACGAGCATAATGATTTTGAATGGCATCGGGCATAACATTGCTTCACTTGTAACCAGAAGGTATTTTAACGGCTTCGCGGGTGGTATTAGTGGTATCAGTTTCATCATCATTGGACCATTTTTAATATATTATCTATGGAAAGGAATGAAAAATGGATTTAGGTCGCTTTGAGCTTTGCCTTAAGGTCAAAGACCTTCAGCGGTCAATCGATTTTTATTCTAAGCTTGGTTTTCGGCTGGTTTCGAGTAATCTGAGTTCCGGCTGGGCAACGCTGGAATATAGCAATTTGGTTATTGCCTTGTATCAAGGTCATATTGACCAGAACCTTTTGAATTTCCGCGGTGGCGATGTATTTACGATTGCGGCTCAAATTAAACAAAAGGGGTTAAAATTCAAATCTGATGCGACAATCGAAGAAGACGGCAGCGCTGGGGCAATAATCGAAGACCCGGATGGCAATGTCATATACTTCAACACCCACCCGGAATAAATTGAATAATTTCTTGCCGTTCTATAAATCTTGAAAATTAAATTAGCGTTAATCCTATTCAGCTTCGTATTAGTTATGACCTTAAACGGTCAAACCGATACTTTAAAGGTATTATTCATTGGTAATAGTTATACCTATTATAATGAGATGCCCTCGATATTTACTTATCTTGCCCAATCGGCTGACCGACCGGTAGTTACTGGTCAGAGTACACCGGGTGGTTATACATTAGAACAGCACACCCAAAATGCTACAACCATCAGTTTGATAAATCAAGGCATCTGGCATTATGTGGTGCTGCAAGAGCAGAGCCAGATTCCAACCATTGAATATTGGCGTTATAACAGTATGTATCCGGCTGCCCGTTATCTTGATTCTTTGATTGTTGAGCATAACGAAAGCACCGCTTTCTTTATGACCTGGGGACGCAAATACGGCGGAATGCAAAATTATAATGGTTATTCCAGTCCGGATTTTCGCGATTTCTTTCATATGCAAGAAACCCTACGTTCAGCTTACACCGAAATTGCCAATGAACTGTCCGCCACCCTTTGTCCAGTTGGTATGGCTTGGGCACAAGCTAAAAGAATCGATTCGCTGGTTGATTTATGGGAAAGTGATAATAGCCATCCAACTTTGAAAGGGTCTTATCTGACGGCTTGTGTTTTCTATTGTGTATTTTTCGATACCAGTCCGGTTGGACTGCCTTATACCGGCGGTTTGAGTCAGGAAGATGCTTTATTTTGTCAGACCATCGCCTGGCAGACCGTTTCGCCAATCGTTGAACTGAGTAATGAGATGCAATCAAAAATCCATTTACAGATTTATCCCAGTCCCTTTTCACGAACGGTATTGATTAAATACAACTTTCCTATTGTCGCTGGTTCTAAATTAGTAATTTACGATATTAAAGGAAGGTTTGTCAAAGAATTTAAATCCTCTGGTTTGCTTATATGGAACGGAACCGATATGAAAGGTAAACTTGTACCAAGCGGTATTTATTTATTTAGGCTGGGTACGCCGAAGGATGATATTATCCAAAAAGTAATTTTTATAAATAAAGAAATTAGGTATAATCATCCTTGACTTATTTAAAGTTCGATTTATGATTTGGGAAAAAACTATTAACAAAAAGGAGGCAAATCATGCCACGGATAGTTCACTTTGACATTGCCGCCAATAATCCCGAAAAGGCAGTAGAATTTTATTCTAAAGTCTTTGGCTGGGAATTCAAGAAATGGAATGGACCGATGGAATACTGGTTAGTTATGACTGGTCCTGAGAATAAACCAGGTATTGATGGCGGGCTTTCAAGAGGCGAGCCGCTTAATAAAGTAGTGCTTACCATTGATGTTATTTCGTTGGATGAAATGATTGAGAAGATTGAAGCGAATGGCGGCAAGATTATTATGCCCAAGAGTCCAATTCCAGGCGTTGGCTGGATGGCGAATTTTCAAAGCCCGGACGGCAACGCATTCTGCATAATGCAGGAAGACCGAAACGCTAAGTAAAAGAATAACCACAGAGGACACGGAAATACTTATTTAACCGCGGAGAACGCAGAGAAAATAAAACCACGAAGGCAAAGACTAAATTGTATTTTCTGAGTTTTAGAGGATTTTCTATCTGTGGTCTCTGTGGTTGTGATTGAGAAAGTTTACTCAAGAATAAGGAGGCAAAAATGAAACGATTCCTATATACAATGGCTGCGCTACTTTTGGTTGTGACCGCTCTCAGCGCGGCTGAGAAAACGCCTCGGACTTTGACTGTTACCGGCACCGCCGAAGTGACCGTAAAGCCCGATATTTGCTACATGAGCTTCAGTATCAATACCGAGAACGTCAAAAAAGCTATTGAAGCTTATCGCATGAACAATGAGACTTCGGACAAGGTCCGCTCAGCCGTGAAGTCAGCCGGTATCGAAGACAAGGACATTCAAACTACCAATTACTCGATTGCACCACAATATCGTTGGGACGATAAAACCAAAAAGCGAATATTCGAAGGTTACACGGTTAATCATACTTTGTCGGTCAGCGTCCGCAATCTTGAGAAAGTCTCGGATATTCTCGACGCGGCGGTGACTTCCGGCGCGAGCGAAGTTAGCGGCATCAACTTCACGGTTGAGAACCCGAAGAAATACACCGCTGGTGCCCGGATTGATGCGATTAAAGCCGCTCGGGCAAAAACCGAAGTAATCGCTAAGGAAACCGGCGTAAAGCTCCTAAAACCGTTGTCAATCAAAGAAACCGAACCTCGCAGGGCACCGTATTTTGCACAGGCTAATGTGGAAGTAACCTATGCGACTTTGGGCGATGGGGAAGAGGCGACGCTCGAACCTGGACAGGCGAAACTGACGCACACCGTGACGATAACCTACGAAATCGAATAATAAATAGCAAGGAGTTCAATCGACAGAGTAAACCGAGATTGTAACTTCAGTAATAGGGTGAGCATATTGCTGTAATCATTCTCTGAAGTGAAAGAAAAATTTTACCGTAGAGAACGCCCGAGTCGGGTCTTATCGACGAAGGGTCGATTCGACAGAGATAACGGAGAGTAATTAAACACTGAATCATACTGAAATACACCGTAAACTCAAATTATTTTCCCTCCCTTGATGGGAGGGAATAAAAGGGAGGGTGCATCACCGTAATCGTTTCTTTTATCGCCGTAATCAACTCTTCGACAAATCTTGACAGCTCCAAAACTTTTCTTTATATTCGGATAATGAAAAGAGTTTTTTATGGAGCAGGCAAATGACGGGAATGCCGAACAATAAGAAGCCAATCCCAGCTGTTTTGAAAGTCGCAGCACTGGTTATGCTTATTGGTATCATCTTGATAGGATATGGTCACTTTCAGAATAAAAACATCGTTTTCTATGTCGGGCTAATTATGACCCTGGCAGGAGTACTAATAGGCATACTTCGTATCATAGTTCACGGCGAAAGGTAAAGCGAGCCGCCATAACGTCAAGTCCAATGAGATAGTTATGGCGGAGAGCCCGCTAACCACGCGTTGCAGCGGACTGCGTGCCCGCTGTCTTAATGGACATCGTTGAACGGAACGAATCAGAAGGGAGGTTCATTACGCAAACTCCTAAGCGTAAAGTAGTCAGGGTTTCAAAAGGTGTATTTAGCTTGAGGTTCCAATTTGTCACCTCAAGTTAGATGAAGCATTAGTTTTTCTCAAAACTTTCATCTGGTGTTAAGCGTCATGCGTCCAGCATTATGCTTTTATAGTCCAGCGCTTAGTGTTAAGCGTGAAGGTTTAATTATTTCTTGACATCTTAGTATTTCACTTTATCCTAACTTGATTATGGAAATCAGATTTACCTTGCATTCTCGCATGAGAATGAAACAAAGAGGAATTAATGAATCAGAAGTTATTCAAGTTTTAGCTAAAAGTGATAGTGTAGAATCCGGTAAAGAAGGGACTCTGATTGCGACAAAAAATTTAGAAGGTAAAGAACTTTGTATTGTCTATCTTCCCAAAATTGAGTATAATTCAGTAATAACCGTATATAAAAGGAGAAAGAAAAGGCGGTAAAAGTATGAAAATTACTTACGATAAAGAAGCGGATGCGCTATATGTCCAGTTAAAAGAAGATAAGATTGAAGAAAGTTTAGAAATAAGTGATGGTATCATCATTGATTTAGATAAGCTCAAAAATCCTTTAGGAATAGAAATTCTTTTTGTCAGTCGCCGATTTTCACCAGAAGACCTGGCTAAGATTAGCTTAGAGAATTTAGCCTTTGCGGCAAAGTAATCCGCTATATCAATAGCTACCACAGAGATAGCACGGTCAAAATAGTTTCTAAATCTGGCTTTATGCGTAAAGCGTTTAGCGTCAAGCGTCTAACTCTTGACATCTTCCTACCTTTTCTTTATATTCGGATAACGAAAAGGGTTTTATACTGCTGTGACACGAGAGAGGTTTATTATAAGTAATTCGTATAAACAATTGTTAGGTTTAGTCGCCATCAAGTTTCGAGATGAAAATTCAGCTTATGGATGAACCGCAGAGAACCGAGTGTCAATTCAGAATTTCGCTGGCCCTACCGTGGCTGCTCAAGTTACCCGATTCCACGTACGAAGGCAGGCACGGCCGCAATCAGTACCGGCTTGTCACGAAGGCGCACGTGACCAGCGTGGGTAATGCCGTCGGCGAAGGCGCCTCTGTGATGTTTCACGCGATGTCGGGTCAACTGACGAGAGCAACCGGCGCTCAAGTTCCCGGGGCGATGCTTCGTTACACTGAAGTCGTGATCGATTTTTTCAAGAAGATAGCTGGTTCGGCGGTTTCCCAAGATGATAGGAAGAGAGTCATCACGATAGCTTGCAGGTGCCTAAATCATTTCCTAGATGCTTACCGTTTCGTTGCCAAGGACTTTGAAGTACGACCACTCAGCCCTAAAGAGTTCCATGAGACTCGCGGCGGACGAGGGCTTAAGGTCCAGTCGAATATGAAGAGATCCAACGGCCACGGAACTTTGACTTCAGGCGTCTTCTTTGATGAGAAGAATCCAGTCATTCTAGGTGGGACTACTTCGATTGCCGATGCCGCTGTGGACGAACTCCGAGAACACCTTCGCGCAGGTCACACACCGCCTTTGAGTCCGTTGCTTCTCCTAAACGCAGAGATGTACCTACAAACTGGTCAGACTAGGATGGCCGTAATCGATGCGAGTGCCGCCCTTGACGTGATTGTAGAGCAGATAGCTCAAATGTGGCTTCTGCGAAATGGCGAGTTGTTGACCGACGTCGACAGGAAATTAGAAAAGATGAACACAGTCGTCATCATGAAAGATATTCTCCTTCCGAATCTGGAGATACCGGTTGACTCGGACTTTCCTTGGGAGAATTGGTGTAAGAAATATCGCGTTTTACGTAATCGCGTTGTCCACGATGCATACGAGCCAAGCCCCGATGAGACTCAGGAGTGCTTCGACAACATCTCGAGGCTATGCAAATTCATAGGTTCACTGCAGATCGGAACTAAGGACTAATTAACCATAAGCGAGTATGGGGTGGTGCTGGGGATATAATACATAACTATTGCAGAAAAAATAAAAGACATTTTGGGATAAACTTTATATTAGGAGACAGACCCCTAAGTAGCTCCCTATGTTACCCCCCAAGCCACTCACTAAGTGATTCGCTAAATTACTTCCTTAATAACTTTCTCTGCAACTCAAATATTCCCATTTTAGCCCCATTAATCCGTCTAAGGCACATAAACTTTTATGATTTTTTCCTCTAACATAATCATGTTACGACAGAGCCAAAATGTCCCCTTAACTGCAAAGCGATATGTCCCCTTTTCATGATAAATCTTTCCTTTTGAATGTCAATCATTTAATCCCATTATAACGAAATCTCTGAACCAATCGATCCTGATGATATACACTAATCTCTTTCTCGGGAATAATCCGAAGTACAATTTCTGTATTACCCCAATAAGCCCGATAATTAAAATTAGTTAATTGGAATGTCTGCCCTTGGTAGCTAAAAGTATTGTCTTTTTTTACTTTTCGGATTTCTCGTAAACAGAAGATATTAGCTAAATCCTGATCGGCTGGTAACGGCTTGAAACAAGAATTCTTAAATCGCTCATCAGGAATTATACCGGTAGTCCAATGCATCCATTGACTACTATGTTTATCTAAATACTTTTCTAAATGCCGATTAGCTGCTTCGACCGTAGTAATATCATGGAGTTGAAACTCGATTGGTAAACGTGCTTGCAAGAAACCAAAGAAACGCTCGATTTTTCCCTTCTCGTGTGGGGCGTGAGGATGGGTGTTAAGGATGATGATTCCTAATTCAGCTAACGCCTGACTAATCTGGGTATCTACTTCTTCCGGTGCTTTTTGATAGTTGAAGTATTGAGAAAAATTAGTTCTATAATATTTGAATTTGGCATCACAGTCGGTATAGAGGGTCTCAAAGATACCATATTTTTCCACCGTCTTTCGGAGGACACACATGTTTTCCCAGGTGGTATCGTGTTCGGCGATTCTTGCGGCGAGTGGCTTTCTTGAGTGGTCATCGAAAGTAAGGATTAATTTTAATTCTTTATCAATAGCTGTTATCCAATGATAAGGGGAGGTGTCCATCTGGACTAACTTGCCAGCTTTTTCGGCTTCAAACCGTTTACGGGGTCGCCGTTTTGGTTTGGGGCCCGGGGTGTGGAGACGGTTTTTTATGAGGATGGTGCGGATGGTTTCGTGCGAGATAGCGATGCCTTGTTCTTTTAAAAGGTCAGCCAAATGGCAGCAATTGATTGCTGGGAATTGTTCTTTAACGCTAATAATTTTCCGTTTCACTTCGGCGGTGGTTTTATTCCAAGGCGGTTTAGTGCGCTTTTTGGGTAAAAGTCCCATTACGCCAGCGGTTTTGAATATTTTGTATAGTCGTTTGGCATGGCGATAAGATATTTCAAGTAATTCGCTGGCTTGTTTAAGTGAGATGATACCTCTTTTAACATCAGTCAGTATCACAATTCTATCTCCAGTTTTAACATATAATTTTGAAGGTTTTTGCACTTTTGCTCCTTTAAGAAATTATATCTATTTAAAGGAAGAGGGGACATTTTTGGTTTGCAATTAAAGGTGACATTTTCGCTTTGCAGTGACA